>ENA-UOXV01000357-UOXV01000357.1-marine-metagenome-genome-assembly--contig:-NODE-357-length-64397-cov-7.681841_pt1 | contig 64397 bp, 56 predicted proteins | sample MGYA00238165_ERZ766961 | MGnify/ENA primary metagenome ERZ766961 (study PRJEB28924, sample SAMN03173240) | marine metagenome | biome: Marine; feature: Water; material: Subsurface seawater | place: North... | reverse complement strand
CTTCCGAGTTCGGAATGGGATCGGGTATTACCCCTTCGCAATAATCACCGGCAGAAGAGTTATACTCAATTAAAATACATTGTAAATAGTGAAATATTATTTTTTTATCCCTTTTTAGTAATATTTTTTAAGTAATCTTTAAGCTGTATTTTACCAAATAACTTATAAACTTTATGTGACAAATTCATATTTGCCAATGCAGAAGCATATCTTTCACCTCTTCGTTCTGGCAGAAGTTTAATTTTGTGATTAAACATATTTGCTACTTGAAGAATACTATAAGTTTTTTTATTAGAGATACTATAATGTCTACACTTGTTCTGCTTCCAGGCATAATAGCAAGCTTTAACAGTATCATCAATATGAGTAAATCTTCTTGATTGAGTTCCAGGCTTAACCACTGATAAGGGTTTTTTATTTTTATATTGATCTTCAAAAATACCAATTACGGTTGCCATATCTCCTTTGCAAACTTGATGGGGTCCATAAACATTGTAGAAATAAACAACTTCAAACTTAAATTTAAACCAATTTTTTAGATTATTTAGCATTTCTAAATTTTTAGACTTTATGAAAGCATATGGTGATAAATTTTTATCATTACCATTATCACCTAAACTTGCTGATGTGGCAGAATAGATTAATTTAATATTATTGTTCATACAAAAATTAAAAACTGCATGAGATCCAGTTGAGTTAGATTCAATACATTCATTTATTTTTAGAAAACTTTGATATATTCTGGCAAATTCACCAAAATGAAATATTACTAAAATATTCTTTTCATATTTATTTAAAATTTCAGAAATATTTTTAGTATTTCCCTTCAAGTATTTAACTCTTTTGCTTTGGATATGGTTTTTTTTGTATCCACTTGAATAATTATCAAGGCTAATAATTTTATATTTTGTTTTTATTAAAAGATAACTTATTAGATTGGTACCTACAAAACCAGCACCACCTGTTACAATTATAAGATTTTTCATTTTTATTTAATTATTAGTATATATATTAAATAAATATATTTTCTATGATTAATATTACCTTAGGTTGTTTTGCGAGTTCCATCATTATAATCAGTTATGGTATATTATTTGATAAATCAATTTTGAAAAAAAAAATCCAAGAGATTGATTATTATGAAGTAGGAATATTTGGTTTTATTCTTATTGGGTTTTTAGCTTTATCAATTAATTTTATCTTTCCATTAAATAAAATTATTGGATCAATATTTTTTTTTATCTCAATAATATACTTTTTATTTCATTTAATTGAATCACAGAAAAAGAAGGAGTTAATTTTAATTATTTGTATAATGTCATTTATAACATTTTCAATGTTAACTCTGTCTAACATAAATAGACCAGATGCAGGTCTTTATCACTTACCATATATAAGTGTTTTGAATGAAAATAAAATAGTTACTGGAATTACAAATTTGCATTATAGATTTGGTCATATTTCAATCATTCAATATATTTCTGCCATACATAATAATCATTTAATGAAGGTAGAATTTTTAAATGCCCCGTTAGCATCCATTTTTGCAGTATATACATTGTTTTTAGTAAAAAAATTTAGAGTTTCCATACATAATAAGAGTCATGAATTAATTGTAATAAAATTTTTAATTATAGTTTTTTCTCTTTATTCTTTTAATAGATTTAGTAATTATGGAAATGATATTCCTTCACACATATTCTTTTTTATTTTAGTAATTTTTTTATTAGAAAAATTTAATCTAGACAAAATTGATAATACCACATTTTATAAAATTAGTTTTATCTCGGTGTTTTTATTTACATTAAAACCATTCATGATTATAGTTTTGATAATTCCCTTAATTTTACTAATTCTAAATAAAAACAAATTTATAATTTTAAAAGATTTAAGAATGATTATATGTTCTGTCTTTATTTTGATTTGGTTTATTAAAAATATATTAACAAGTGGATGCTTGATATTTCCCATCAAAGAAACATGCTTTAGTAATTTAAACTATTTTGATAAAAAGATTGTAAATATAGCTTCCAATGAAGCAACAGCTTGGTCTAAAGGATTCCCAGACCAAAAAAAAAATAAAAAGTTGAGCCTTAGCGAATATAATACTAATTTTAATTGGTTTTCTACATGGAAAGAAAATCACTTTAATAAAATAAAAAAAAAGATACTACCTTTTTTATTTTTTGTAACATTGTTTGTATTTCCCTATATGCTAAAAAACTCACATAACTTCAATTATCAATCTAAGCCTAAATATAATAAATCATTAATCTTGTTAACAATTTTTTCATTTATTTGTTCTTTATATTGGTTTTTTTATTTTCCAGTTTATAGATTTGGACTTTCATTTTTAGCAACATTTTTAATTTTAATTTTTTCTTTAATTTTTTTCAAATTCAGAAATATTAGAAATATTAAATACAATTATTTTTGGACTATAATCTTGATTTTATTTATTGGCGTTATGGGTAAAAATTACTCAAGAATTTTTAGTAGTTATGATAAATTATATAATAATTATCCATGGCCAAAAATTTATACCCTAAAAGAAAATGAAAAAAATATAGAAAAAGAATTTAAAAAAATTACGGATAAAAAACAAAAATTTCTTTATTATTATAGCGGGGGTGAAGAGTGTATGTATTCAAAATCTCCATGTACACACATGTTAAATGATAAATTGAATAAAAAAGTATTTTTAGGATATAAGATTTTTTACTTACAGCAAAATTAATTGAAAAACCTATATTTTATGATGCAATATATTGCTATGAATGCATCTTTAAGAGTTATTTTTTTTCCATCTTTATAAGATCTTCCTCTATAAGATATTGGCACTTCATAAAATACAAAATTTTTTTTTGCCAATTTAATTGTAATTTCAGGCTCAATACTAAATGAATTTTCTTTTAATACAATTGAGTCTATAGCTTTTTTTTTAAAGAGTTTATATCCAGTTTCCATATCAGTCATATTTAAGTTAGTTACTATATTGGTAATCAAAGTTAAAATTTTATTTGCAATATAATGCCAAAAAAAATGAAGTCTCACGTATTTACCACCTAAAAATCTTGAGCCGTAGACAACATCGGCATCTGCTTCAATAAATGGTTTTATTAACTTGTCATAATCAGAAGGATCATATTCCAAATCAGCATCTTGAATTAACAAAATATCTCCAGTTGCTTTTTCAAAACCTTTTCTTATTGCGCTCCCTTTTCCTTGGTTCTTTTCTTGTAAAAAATATTTGATAACTGAATTATTTTCTGAAATCTTTTTTATAATCTCTCTCGAACTATCAATAGAACAGTCATCAACTATAATTATTTCTTTCTCTAAAGTATTAAACTTTAAAACCTTATTAACTACTTGCTCAATGGTTTTTTCTTCGTTGTAACAGGGTATAATGATTGATAGTTTCATTTTATTTTTTAACCGTCTTGATATAACTAAATATCATTAAAAAAGCAATTAAAGCAAAACCACCATTATAATAGCCTGCCGCTCTTATACTTTGAGTTATAATCAATGATCCATAAAAGAGTTTGTGCTCTAAGGGTATAAATCTGTTTATCATAAAAAGTAATACCAAGAAATAAAAGCAGAGTCCAAATACTCCAAACTCAACTAAAATTTTTACTAAATTATTAGCACCATCTTTTGTATTCATGCCAGTCACATAACTTCTACTTTCTATAGACACAATTTTATTGTAATGCCTATAAGCTTTATCATAACGATTTAAACCCCATCCAAAAGGTCTATCAAAAATAGACACTCTTAAGATCTCAAAAGAATGATTATAAATTTGTGATGATAAATTTCCTTTAGTTTTAACAAATTTTTTATTTACATAATCATTTGAGATATTTGGATTATCATTTTTAGGTCCTTCATCTATATACAATAGTATAGGAGCAATTTTTTCAATGTAGACTAGCCGATTTTCTTTATCATATCCAAAAAATTTTTTTATTTTTGTTTCATTATATTTTCCTACCACTTTAAAAAAATTTAATTTATCAATATTAATTCTACTCGTACATTCTGTATTAGTAGCCAATATAATTATCGTACCTAAGATAATTAAAGAATAAGTTGTAATTAATTTCTTTGATAAAACTTTAAAGTTAAAAAATATTATTACTGAAAAACTTATCAATATTCCAATTAACAATGTTGTGGAGCTTTTTAAAATACAAATAATAAAAAATATAATGGTAAAAAATTTAAAATAATTGTTAGACTTGATATCTATTATTTTAAAAAATGAAAATGCTAAAACACCTGGTGCTATCATACCTAAATGAGAATTTTCTAAAAAAATAAATTCTTTGAATGATAATCTAACATCGGGTAGTCTATATGGAATTATATTTTCAGTATTTAATCCAATAAAATCAGGTATACCACCACAAAAAAAAGGTGCGTCACTTTTATAATTAAAAAAACTTAATATGGTAGAAGTAAAAAAAAATAGAAAAAAAATATTTATTATTGAATTTAAATTATCGTTAATTATCTCGTTATAATAATATGCAACTGTAAAAAGCATCAATAACAATACAATTCCCAAAAAAGTTGAATAAGTAATTATACTTTTATCAAAAAATATATTTATTATAGAATGGGCTATTATAAATGAACCCAACATTGTAATATATCTTAAAAATTTATAATTTTTATTTTTAATATCTTGTAGAATCAAAAAAAATGATGGAAATAATAACAAGAAGATTAAGTGTCTGGCTTGAATAAAATTATAAAAAAATGGTGATATAGGAAAACTTTCTGTAATCTGCGCTCTTAATCCAAATAAAAAAATGAAACAGGCGACCAACATTAATATAAGAATATTTTTTGATGATAAAGTGTTTTTTATAATCGTTGTCATAATGAATAACTATCTATTTTTTTTGATAAATATATAAATAAAAACCTAGTGGATAAAAACTAATAATATTTAACCAATTATTAAAAAAATTACCACTCGTTGTTAAGGGCCATAATATTATTAAAAAATTTACCAATAAACAAATTTCAAAGTTTGTAACTATTTTTTTTTTATAATTGAATAAATTATTAAAAAATATTTTTAAAATAATAAAAGCAATTGTTAAAAATAATAAAAAAACAATACCAAAACCTATTATGCCTGTTTCTGCTAAAAGCTGTATGTATGTATTGTGAGGGTGTGTATTGCATGCATTTCTATAATAAAATATTTTTTCATCAGCTTCTAAGGGTTTAATTTTAGCAAAGGTAGTATTATTTATATGTCTGCCTTGTATTGGTGTAATACTTTGAATAATACCCTCTTTATCAGATAAATAATATTTTATCTTATTCTCACTTTCGCCAATAAAATAATATGAAAATAACTTATCGCCCTTATTAACTTTATCTCCTTTTTTTATTATAATTTCTTTAATTTTATAATTTCTTGTTTCTTTCCAAGAAAAATTTGGTTTTATTACCGTATTATCAATTAATAATTTTCTACTATAGTCAAGCGTAACAAATCTATCATCGTTGCAATAATACCTAAATGCTTTTGGACCAAACCCAAAAAATGGTCTTTCTTTAAACATCTTTATCGAAGTTTCAAACATTGGCATATAATTTGCTAAAAAAAAAATAGTTGTATCTGGTTTACTAAAAATATGATTTTTTAATTGACTAAAATATCTGTCTTTATAAGACGGATTAAATGTAAAAATTAAACTTACACTAATAATAATTAAAAGAGATACTGCTGATTTAATCCATTTTTTGATCTTTAAAAGTATCGATATTGATATTAAAAAAATTAACATCAAAAAAAAAGATGCTCGTTCACCTGATAAAAATATTAAAACTATTGTTAAAAATATTAATAATAAATTTAAATTATAAAAATATTCATTTTTTTTAGAAATTTTTTTTTCCATCAGGTAAAAAGTTAATCCAATAAAAACAGGTAAAACTCTGAATAAATAGCTTCCTAGAATTAAATCTTGATTAAAAAATCCAGATAATCTGTCTGGTCTCAACTTACGAAAACCTAACATATTTTCATCAAAAAAGAATTGAATGTAGCCATCTAACACAACTATAAAAATGATAGCCGATAAACAAATATAAAGATGATTAATCTTGCTTTGGTTATTGATAATTATTTGACATATTGCAAATGAAAATAAGAAAAATCTAAAATAAAAAAAAATATTTGTAGCTGACTCCTTAAAGATATCAGAAACAATTAATGAAAGTATTAAAGTTACAAAGAAAAAAATGAAAAATAAAAAAATTGAATTTTTAAAAATAACATAATCTTTTTCTTTAATTAAGTTATAAATAAAAATAACAACGATAAGGTTCATAAAAACTTCTGCCACGAAAGGACCGGCTACTAAAGTTGCAGGAAACAAAGAGAGTAATATAAATGATAAAGTATTACCTTTATATTTCACAATATTTTCATTCATAGATTATACTAACTGATCTTTTATTTATTTTTTCAAAAATTGCTTAATTCTATTGATTATTTTATAATAAAAAAATCTGATTATCTTAAAATAATTAAAATTTATACTTAAAATTTTTAAAATAGTTAAATTTTGTTTTAAAATATTTTTTAAGTTATTATTTGATGAACCACCGTACCTCATAATGACCAATTTTTTATTTAAATATTTTGATTGAATTTTATTTTTTTCTAAAAATCTAAACATTAGTTCTATATCAGCTGGATTACCTAAGGTATTATCATAGTATCCAAATTCATTATGTACTTTTTTCTTAACAAAAAAACTTGGATGTGGTGGACTCCACCCTTTATAAAAGTTGTCTTTTTTAAATTCGCTTGACTCCCAGTATCTCAAAACTTTATCTTTATTTAATTTTCTAACATAAATTAAATCACCATACACAATATCTGAATTATATTGTGAAAAACATGTAACAATACTTTCAAGTGTGTTTTGATCATAATAGAAATCATCTGAGTGTAATATTGAAATCACATCTCCAGTTGCATGAACTATTCCTTTATTAATAGCATCATAAATTCCATTATCTTCTTCTGAGATAATTTTAATCTTATTATTATTGTATTCTTTAATTAGGTCTAAAGTTGAATCAATTGATTTATTATCAATTATAATCTGTTCCCAATCCTGATATTTTTGTAGTAATATAGAATTGATATTATCTCCTATAGTATTTTCACTATTAAATGTTGGAGTAATAATTGAAATTTTCAATATGTTTCTCTATCACTAGTGCTTATAAAAATGTAATTATTAATATTATCTAAATAATAATTTTTTTTTGGTTTATTGATGCATATATCTTTAAAATCAGCACATTGCCAATTCTTACTTCTAAAAATATCTATATTATTATAATTACCGTGTTTAACTATTTGTGAATAATCAAATTTTTTAGCAAACTCAACTTTCAAGTTGGTAATATCAAATTTTTCAAAATTTTTAGCCATAAGCAATATACATAAAAGTATAATAGTTAAATTATAAATATTACCATTAATTTTTTTTAATATATCAAGATTAAAAATACATAACGATAACATTATACATGGGAAGACTATATGTATTCCCCACCCAAATCTTATTTCCGGAGCCTGAAACCAAATGTAAAGATTAACCAGATAAAGAATAAAAAGATAATAAAATAGTTTATCTAGTTTAATAACATCTAATTTTAAATATTTCTTAAAAATATTTATCAAATATACAGCTAATGAAATTGTTAATATAGAAAAGCTGATTTTTAAAAGAGCATCATTAAATAAATAATCCTTTACCCAGGGAACAAACCAATCATTACTATGAATAGTGTGTTCAAAATCACGGTACTTAGCTCTTAATCTTGTATCTCTAGCAAAACTTTTAGTTTGATTTAAGTAAAATAAAACTTGGTCATTACTTAATGCCCACGATGACTTAATGCACGTAAATGAAATGGGAAACAAAAAACAAGAGCTAAGAATTAAATGTCTAGTTGACCATAATGTTATCAATAAAACTGATATCCACGATATCTTTTGAAACAAAATTTTTATATCTAATTTGTGATACATTATAGCAAGTACTGGCAATAACATAGTTCCAATGTAAGAAAATTTTATCAACGGGCACAGCACTGAATAAATAATAAGCAATCTTAAATAGTCTTTTTTTTTATTTTCTATAAATTTTAAAAAATTAAATACTGCCAAAATAAAAAAGACCATCCCGGTAATATCTACTTCAGGATTACCAAGATGGTTAAAAATTATCCCATTTTGATATGGATGAATCAGGCTAAAAAACAGTATAAAAATAGATGAAAAGAATATGGTTAAATTACTTATACTAAATTCCTTTTTTAAATTAAATGACTCACAAAGCATAAATGATATTGGAATAAAGCTAAGTACATAAAATGTATTAAAATTTTTATATTGAAAACTAAGTGTAGACAGAAAAATGTGCCAAACAGAATTTAAAGCATAATGCCAATCCAATATAGCTAAACCAAACGTTATTTTATAATCATGTATCCATTTGATAGTTTGAATATGATAAACAGGAGAATCAACATTATTAGAATTCCAATAAGTAAAAAAGGAAAAGAAAAACAAGAAACATAAAAAAATTTTTGTATCAATAGAAATTTTATTCTTAATAAATGCTATTATAAAAAACAATAGACCCAAAATAAAAATAAAAAATTTTATTTTTTCTATTGGAAGAAAGAAATTAAAAAAAATACCTATAAGAATTAAAAAAAATACGCCATAAACAAAATCTAAGTTTTTTATGACATCATTTTTTTGATTAAGTAAAATAATCTTAAAGAAATAAGAATACCCCAAAATTACTATTGAAATCACAGTAGTAAATATAAAAGTAATTAACATTTTTAGACTATTTTAAAGCCTTACCTTGTAAAATTTTCAAACTTCTTTCAGAATTTCCATGAACCCAACATTTAATTTTATCACGACTTGAGAGATATTTAAAATAAAAACCTTGCTCTACTGTAAATTCAATTTTAGCTGAGAGTGCATTTTTAGGAGCACATCGCTCTTTTTTTTGGTGATCAACTTTTATAGGTGAAATAAAAAAAACCCAAGAAAGTAAATTCGCAACACAAATAATATAAATTAATTTCTTATTATTCATATTAAAAATAATAAAATTAAGTATGACTAAGAATAATTGCAAATAAGAATATTCTGCTGGTATCCAAAGAAAAATTAACAAATTTGATAAACCTAAAATTATTAAAAATTTAAAGTTTTTAATTTTTGTAATTTTTTTATGATGCTTAAAAAAATAATAAACTAATATAAAGAAGCTTATGAAGCCTACCGCAACATAAGATTTATAAAAAAATCTAGTTAAAATACCTAAGATTCCTTGTTCTGTTGGTCTTGCTGCAGTTAACCATTTTAAATCAAATTTATTATCAAACCAAATAGGAATATAAAATAGTCCACCAATTATAAATGAGGAGATAAATAAACTTACTCTTCTAAAATTTGATATTGCAAACTTAAAGTCAAAAAACATGATTGACACTAAAACAAATAAAACATAATTAATTCTGACTCCAATTGAAAATGCAAAACAAATAACAGATATTTCAAATAATTTTTTGTTTAAAAAGTACAATCCAATAGAAAAAAAAATTAAAGCCCATGAATAATCTATTGGTTCTAGATTATCAAAAAATAAAATAGGGTTTGTTAGGCATAATAATAAAAAGATATTTATATCCTTTAAATTTTTTTTTTCTGTTAAAGTTAAATAAAAAAAAATCACACCCAATAATAAAAAAAAATAAGTAAATAGATTGGCTGCCCAGCTTCCAAAAAAATATGCTAAAAAGCCAATACCTAATTCAGCAACAGGATTACCTGTAAATCTAGAAGAAACAAAACGACCGTCACTAATTTTAGCCTCAAAAACATAAATCATTGGAAGTGTATCTTCATCAGACCCATAACCTCCAATAAAACACAAATAAACACCCAACAATAATATTGAAATTAATACTGTATTAATTATAAAATTCTGGTCTATCTTAACCTTACTTAAAGTCATCTTAGTGCCTACTGTATTTAAAATTATTTTTTAAATCATCATAAGTTTCAGCTATAGCATACTCCAATTTAGTTTTCGCTTTCCATCCATATTTTTTTGCTAAACTTATGTCCATAACTTTACTTTTCATTCCATCTAATTTTTTATTTCCATTGAATTTTAATTGAAGCTTAATTCCCAAAGTTTTTAAAATTAATTTTCCAAACTGATGAATTGATCTTTCTTGAGATGTACCAATATTAATTAATGTATGTTTTACTGATTTATTCATAAAATGAATTACTGCATCAGCTAAATCCTCAACATACACAACCTCTCTTTTTGCTCTTCCTGTACCCCATAAATTAATCGATTTTTTATTCTTTAATTTTGCAATATAAATTTTTTTTAATATAGAAGGTATAAAGTGTGAACTAAAAGAATTATAGTTATCTCCTGGACCAAAAGTATTTGTAGGCATCAAACAAAGATATTGGGTTTTATATTGAAGATTATAGCTTTCGCACATCTTAATACCTGCAATTTTAGCCACCGCATAAGGTTCGTTTGTTTTTTCTAGCTCACCAGTTAATAAATATTCTTCCTTGATTGGTTTTTTACATTTTTTAGGATAGACACAGCTTGAACCAAGAAAAATAATTCTTTTAATACCATTAGCAAAACATCCGTGTATTAAATTATTTTGGATACAAAGATTTTCTCTAATAAAATCCGCTCTAAATTTGTCATTAGCTTTAATTCCACCTACTTTGGCGGCTGCTATAATCACTATTTTTGGTTTTTTTGATCTCAAAAAGTTAAACACTTTTTTTTGATCCAGTAAGTCAAGTTTTCTTTTATCAGCTACAATTACTTTGTTATAATGTCTCTTTTTTAAATTCCTTAATATAGCTGAACCTACAAGACCATTATGACCTGCAATAAAGATTTTATCATTTTTACTTATCATTCTTACTTAAATCTTCCAGATCTGAATCTATCATTTCATCAACCAATTCTTTAATTCCTACTTTTGGTACCCACTTTAATTTTTTTCTAGCTTTAGATGCATTTCCCAATAATGTTTCAACTTCTGCTGGTCTAAAATATTTTTTACTGCATTCAACAATTATATTTCCTTTGGTATCAAATGCTTTTTCATTTATTCCTTTACCTTTCCATATAATCTTAATATCGAGTTTATTACATGAATAATTCACAAATTGCTTAACACTATATTGTTTTCCTGTGGCAACTACATAGTCATCTGGTTTTTTTTGTTGCATAATTAACCATTGTGCTTCAACAAAATCTCTTGCATGACCCCAATCTCTTTTTGCATTTAAATTACCCAAAATTAATTTTTTTTGCATTCCTAGCTTTATTTTACATAATCCAATTGTGATTTTTCTTGTTACAAAAGTTTCACCTCTTCTAGGACTTTCGTGATTAAATAGGATTCCATTACAAGCAAAAATATTATAAGACTCTCTATAATTTTTTGTAATCCAGTGTGCATAAACTTTTGATACTGCATATGGACTTCTTGGATAAAAAGGTGTTTTTTCAGTTTGGGGTATTTCTTGAACTTTTCCAAACATTTCCGACGTTCCAGCTTGGTAAAATTTCGTTTTTTTTTCTAAACCTAAAAACCTAATACATTCTAAAATTCTTAAAGAGCCTAACCCATCAACGTTAGCTGTATATTCTGGTAGAGAAAAAGATACTGCAACATGTGATTGTGCAGCTAAATTATATATTTCACTAGGCTTCACTTTGCTTATAATTTTTTGAATGGAAAGAGAGTCTGAAAGATCACCATAATGTAAATGAAGATTTTTAACTTTATTATCATTATATAGATGATCAATTCTCTGGGTGTTTATAGATGATGACTTACGCTTAACACCGTGAACTATGTATTTTTTTTTTAATAGAAATTCTGCTAAATATGAACCATCTTGTCCAGTAATACCAAATATAATTGCTTTTTTCATAGTTAAATATCTTTATAGTTAATATTTATATAAATAAAATAAAATTCTATATTTGTATTAACATAAAATTTAAACTCAATATTTGTGGTAATTTGCAGGACAAAGATGATCTAAAATATGTTTCTGCCCGATCTTATTTGCAAAATGAATAGAGCAGAGTAAATTTTTATACGTTGAAATATTTTTTTATATAACTGCTTAATACATGATTTTCAATTTTTTTTTTCTTAATTTTCAAGATTGGTGAAAAATTTTTATAATACAAAACTCCTTCACGCGTATGATCACTTGTGGACTTATTGAAAACAACACCATCTAAAATTTTATCTACAGTATCATTTTTAATAGTTTTTTGATATGTTTTGTGATCAATTAAGGTTTTAAAATATTTCTTACAATTGTTCTTATTAATTTTTTTTGTATTTTTTGGAATTTTAAAAAAGACAAGGTTAAAATTATAATAAATTTTATTTTCATGATTGTAATTTTTTATACAAAAAAGTTTTTTACCATATAAACAAATATTATTTAAAGTTTCTATACATTTCTTTTTATCATTAGTATTGGCAAAAAATACATGACCACCTGATGTCATGTTAGGTTTAATATCTAAAAATCTAATACCCAAAATATCAAAAAAATGAGTAGGATTTTTTGGTCTTATATAAAAAATTGGATCTATTTTTTTTTGTGAAAAGCCATTATAAATTAATATAGAATTAAAATTTTTAGATATTTTTTTCATTTCTATAATCATTTCATTTAAATACCAAAAATAAGCATACTCATATTTTTTTTCATCCCAAAAATTATGCTGAAAATGTGCAAAAGAATTAAGAGCTATAATTGCAAAATCTGTATTTTTTTTTTGAATATCAATTGAAATAAATTTAAGTGAAATAAGGTCTAAAAAAAAATAGTAATTAAAACTTTTTAACTTAAATTTAATTATCATTTTTAGATAATTTAAAAAATTTTTAGACAAATAAAAAAATACTTTTGATAAAAAAATTTTCTTAAAAAAGTTAATTACATTTAGTGAAAATTTGAAAAAATTAATATTAGGATAATTTAATGCATAATATCTTGGTAAATCTAGTAGATTTTTAAAGCTTAAAGGATAAGGTTTTTGTGTATAGCTCCAGGGGTCAGGAAAAAATATATTAATATTTTTTTTATTTTTTAAAATAGAGTTGAATGCACCCCATAAAATTATTTTATAATTTTTTTTTGCAATAGACTCCCATACTTGGGGAATATCTTTATCTAATTTTTGACCTATCTTTAAAACCTTATGAATTGATGAAGGTTTACCAGTATGAACAGATACCCATTGAACCCAAGGATCTAAATTGACTCCTTCTGTTTTATCCTTGGTAAAAGTTGATATATTTTTTTTATCATGAAAAAATTCTGTAATAGCTTTAAAATTGTATCTTTTTGCTCCATAAAAAATATATGGGAAATCACATTCATTTATTTCGAATAGTACTAATTTTTTAGCCATTTTTTTTTAAAAGCAGTTTAGATATTTTATATTTAATAAAGTATATATTGAATTTTTAAATAAAAATATTATGAAATTATATAACATCAATAATTACATTGTATTATTATCTTTAATAAACAGAATTCTATTATTTAAAATTTTATGAATATAGCAATCATTGGCTCAGGCTCTTCTGCAATAATAAGTGCAAAAACATTTTTAGAAAATGGATATAAGGTTTATCTATTTGACTCAGATGATTATAATGACAATTTATTCTTTAAAAAAAAACTAAGATTATTTCCGAACTTAAATAAATCTCCAAAATTTGAAAATAAAATCTTAATTAACTCCATTAAAAAATTTAAAAAAAGATACAATATTAAGACTAAAAATTTTTTTTTAGTTAGTAGTTTGGTTTCTGGAGGATTAACAAATTTTTGGGGTGCTGGAATTGAAGTTCCAAATAAAGAATATTTGAAAAAATATTCTTTTGGATCTAAAATTTTGAAAGAACAAAATTATATTGATCATGAAATTGGTATAAATAAAAAAAAATTTAGTTTTTATAATTTTTTTTATAAGCAAAAAATAATTAAAAGATTACTTAATGATAAATCTAAATCAGTTCGTATCAAAAAGCTTGGTTTAGCTGTGCAACAATTTAACAATAGTCAAATTATAAAAATGAAAGATTATAACAATATAGATTTATTGGGAAATCAAGACAAATCAATTTACGGTGGAAGAAAACAGTTAAAGAAACTTATACAAAATAAAAATTTTTTTTATTTTCCTAATTCCTTTGTGAAAGAAATAAAAAAATATAAGGGTAACTATAAGATTAAAACTGACCTAAAAAAAAACATTTCTAATAAATTTCAATTTAAAAAAGTTATAATTTCTGCTGGCACTGTTGGATCAACAATTTTAGTAGATAGAATGTTAGGTTTAAATAGTGAATATAGGTTATTCCATACACCAATACTAAAATTAATGTATTTTAGCTTTCTTGCACCTTTTAAGATTAGCAACAAAATTAAATTTGGTTTGGCTCTTTTAAACTTGAATATCTGGATAAAGAAAAAAAAATTTAGTGGATCTTTTATGCAATTAATTAATATCAAAAATTCTTTTTTCGGTATTAAAAATATTAATTTTGTATTCACTTTATTAAAAAAATTTTTATTTGTAGGTAATTTATTTTTACCTAGTGAATATTCTGAAACTTATATAAAAATTTATAAAAACAGAGTTAATATTTCTTCTAAAATAAATAATGATAAAGATGAATTAATTTTTGGTTTAAATAAAAAATTAAAAATATTTTTTAATAAATTTCAATTGTATGCAATTCCTTCTCAAAACTTGAAATATCTTGATAATGGTTCAGATGCGCACTATACAAGCACACTTTATAATAAATATTTAAACGGAAAAAAAATAATAAATGAAAAATGTGAATTACAAAAATTTAATAATATTTTTGTTTTAGATGGATCATCCATTATAGAAGGCTTACATTACCCAAATTACTTTTTAATGATTTATATAAGGTTTATCTCTAAAAAAATTATATCTGATGATGAAAAAAACAAGAATTAATATTAATACAAATTCAAATATTTATATTAAAACTTTATGGAGTTTTGTATTTGGCAAAACAGATAATTATTTTAAAATTTTTTCTAAAAAATTAAAGGAATATTTATGTAGTGATAATTTACTGGTTACTGCGCAAGGAAGAGTGGCTGGATTTAATATATTTAAAGTTTTAATTAATCCCAATAAAAACGAAATAATAATTTCACCATATACTTTGACTGAAGTTATTAATGCAATAATTTATGCTGGTGCAAAACCAATTTATGTAGAAATTGATATTAAAACAGGTCTACCTCTTCATTCTGATTTAGATTACAAAATTAATAAAAATACAGCTGCTGTTGTTTTAACTCATTTGTATTCAAATAAAGAAGATATATTAAAATTTAAAGATAGATACTTTGGTAAAGTAACAATTGTAGAAGATGTAGCAATTAATTTTGGTGCTAAAATTGAAAAAAACAAATACTTAGGAACTATTTTTGATTATGGATTTTATAGTTTTGGTGTTATGAAAAATCTTTTTACTTTTCATGGTGGAGCAATATATGCAAAAGATAAAAAAAAATTAGATGAAATTGAAGATAACCTTAAAAAAAATGTAAATTACCCAACATTATCTTCAATAAAATTAGCTTTATTTTGTTTATTAATTGATATTGCTTATAACAAATATATTTATAATTTTTTTACTCATCATATTCTCAATCTTTCACTTCCTAGTTTAGACAAGATCATGTACCCAGGAGTATATCCTAAGTTTTCAGATAAAATACCTTCACATTATAAGTATAAGTTTAGAAAAAATTTCTCAATTGCAGGAATAGAAAATTTAAACGGTTTAAGTTCTAGGATAAACAATAGAGTCGAAAATGTTAAGTTGTATGAAAAATATTTAAATAAAAATTTATTAATTAACTCATTTCAAAACTATGAAATTAATTCATTTTTAGAATACCCAATTTTATTAAAAAAAAATAAGAGTACATTTGTTAGTTCGATTCTTTTGTCAAATGGATATGATATAAGACACACTTGGTACGTAAATAGTACTAGGTTTTTAAAACTTACATATAATTTGAAAAACTTTCCTAATTGTGAAATTTTACATAATCACATTTTAAGTTTGCCTACGCATTCTAATATAAAAGAAAATGATATAGTAAAAATATGTAAATTAATTAATGAATTTGAAAAATAAAAAAATTACCTTACTTGCAGCAGAAGATTATTACTTTGGAATACCTACAATTTCCAGGATATGCTCAAATCATGAGGAAAATATAAAATCAATAATTATTGTTCAAAATTTTTTTTCTTTAAAGAGAATATTTTATATTTTGCTTATGTTTAATCCCATTTTTATAATGAAAAAAATAATAAATTCATACCATTATAAAAATACACTCAATACTATCAGCGCACAAAAAAAAATAAAAGTATTCTATACTAGCAATGTAAATTCAAAAAAAACTATAAGGTTTTTACAAATGCAAAAAACACAAACATTATTAATCCTATCATGTCCACAAATATTAAAAAAAGAAATACTGAAAATTAAAAAAAATAATTTAAACTTTCATTGTTCTGATCTTCCAAAAAATAGAGGCCTATTTCCTCTATTTTATACATATATTGATCATAATGGAAAAAAATTATTCCTAAATTTACATGCTGTTAATGAAAAAATTGATGATGGAGAAATACTTATTTACAAAAAAATTAATACAAAAAAAATGAGATTAGAAGATATGTATACACTGGCTTTCATTAAATTTGAAAAAATAATAGAAGATTTTATAAAAAATAAATATAGCAAACGAAATAACATGCAAAAATATAAGACATATAATTCATATCCTCGATTTAAAGATTTTATTAAATATTATAAAATTGTTTTTTTTTCTAAATAACTTTTTGAATTTTTAAAAAAATATTTCTAAAATTTTTCAAAATTATAAAAATAATTATTAAATTAAATATAAAATATCCAGAAAAATAATTATACCTAGTTTCTTGAAAAAAATAAAAAAAACCATCTTGGTTTATATTTTGTAAAATAAATATAAAATCTATTATAAAAAAAGTTGGTGAAATAAAAAAGAGTATTTTTGATATTTCATCATTTATAATTATTTTATTCAAAAATAATATACTTAATAACAGTATTATGAAATATCCATGATAAAATACTCTAAAAAAATTATTTCCAACATTTTGAAAAAGTAGTATTGAAAATCCTAAAGGTACTATAGCAAATAAAACTATCGCATAATTATTAATTAAAATTTTAATAAAACTTCTAGATAAAATGAGTAAAGAGAATGGCATAAATAAAAAAATATTCTTTTCTACTATCAATGCGTCAATTATTGATTTAATAAACAAATCCAGACTACCAAAAAATGAATTTATCATAAAGATTATATTTGACCCTGCTTTTAAATCTAAATTATGAGATGAGGCTAATTTATAATGAATTGTAAAAATTAACAAAATAAATAATAATGATAGAACTATATTCATTTTTTTGTAATTTATAAAATATTTTAAATAAGTGGCACAAACCAATATCAATAAGTATTCTTTTGTAAATATAGATATTAAGCTTACAAAGAATAAAATTTTTAAATTATGTTTTTTATTTAACTGAAAAAAATATATTATTAAAATATAAGTTAATAAATCTAACAATTGATAATAGTTGAAAACTGTATAAATCACAGAGTGACTTGAATAAAATAATATTGCAATAGTTGATAATGCTAAATAATTTTTAATTCCATAAGTTTTTAAAAGAAAAAAAGTCTTTAAATGTAAATAAATAAATAAGATAAAAGTTAAAAATTTAAAACAATTATCTGTTGATAATCCTGAAAACTTTAACAAATATATAAAAATACTAGGTAAAATTCTTAACGCATCTTGATGAGGTACTGTAAAATAATTTATAGGATTCTCTGCTAGAGAAATATAATTTGATGCATCCTGAAGTGATAAGATGGCCTCATATGTGTATATTTTACTAGCAAATATTATAGTTAATGTAGAAACTAATAATAAAACAAATATAGATACTTTTTCTGAAAAAAAACTTTCAACTTTTTTTTCCATCACTATTTATTTGGATTATTGAAATTATCTAATATTAAAAAAATCATCAAAGATAAAAACATAAGTAATAGAAAAATTGAACTTATTACCACAACCCCAGTTGGTGCAAATTCATTTAATATATAGTGATATAAGTAATTAAAGCCTCCATAAAATATAGTAAATATGGCACTTAAAAAAAACATTCCTGAAAAAAAACTCCCAAGAGTAAAATTATTATTAAAATAAGTTAATTTGACTCGTTTGAAACTTCTTGAAATATTTTTAAAGAGAAAATTAAAAGACTCTCTTATTAAACTCATATTTTGGATTTGATTTTTAAAATACTTAATTTCAACTGGTATATCTTTAACTTTAAATTTTTTTAGATATAGGTTGAATAACATGTCAGATTCGAAAAAATACCCATCATCAATTTTTTTTAAGTTCAATATTTTTAAACTTTCTTTTGTTATTGCGGTGTATCCATTTATTGGATCAAATATATCCCAGTAGCCACTAGAAAGCTTTGACATGAATGATAAAAAAATATTACCATAAAATCTTGCCTTTGGATAATTCTCAATTTCATCTCTATTTAAAAACCTATTTCCTTTTGCATATTGATATTCAGCATTTAATAATGGCTCCACTAGTTTATTTATTTCATCTGGATTCATTTGATTGTCACCATCTATTTTAACTATAATATCAATATTACTTTTTAAGCTTTCACGATATCCAACTTTTACTGCTCCTCCAACACCTAAATTTTTGTGATTGTAAAAGATATTTAATTTTTTAAATTCAGATTTTCTTTCTTCGGCTATTTTACCAGTTCTCAAAGGACAACAATCGTCTATCAAATAGATTTGATCTACATACTCAGGTATTCGTTTTAAAAAATCTATAATATTTTCACCAATATTAAAAGCAGGTATTATTACTGATATTGATTTATTTGATATCATTTAGAAAGAATTTAGTTTTACTTTTAAATTTTTCAAATGTACAGAATTTTCTTCTTTCATAAAGTAGTTTATTAGAATGAGGTTTTTTAATAAGATTATCACAATTTAATTTTTCAATAAAGTTATAACCTTTAAACAAGTAATGAAAAATAATAAAAGGATATAATCCTATCCATGTTTTAAATTGACTCTTATAAATAAATAATAATTTTATATAAAAAATTCTTTTTTTAAAATTTATAAAAAATTTTTTAGCTCCATATTTAACAATTGGATTAAAAACCTTGAAATATAATATTGAAGTATTGTATCCATTATATAAAGAAAATTGGTAACTTTTTTTTGTAATCTTAAATCTTTTAGCTATTTTTCTTCCAATTAAATTACTTGCGTCATGGTCTTCATGTCCACCCTCCCATGAATGTGTTACAATTGAATTTGGACTACCTACAGAATGAGTAATTGCTAATATTTTTTTATAAATATAATTAATATTTAGGTATAATTTGTTATGTTCTATCCCATATTTACTTCCTATAAAAAAAATATTTTTCTTTTTAACACCTAATTTTTGTAAGACTTTTAAGCTTTCATTATCTCTTTTTGAATTTGTTATACTTTTAATTTTATTACCTTCACCGCTAGTTAAATAAAAAATAAACGTATTATTATTTTTTATATCCTCTTCTAGTTTAATAAAAATTCCAAATTCATCATCCTGATGAGCTAATAAATAAAAAATATTTTTTTTCATTAAAATACGTCGAAATCAAGAAAAGTAAAAAATACTTTTTTGGAATCTAGTTTATTATTGGATTTAATAAATTTATAGAGAAAATTTAGTGGAGATGGTTTCAGTACTTCTGGTAATTTTATGAATAAATTTTTAGTTATTTTTTTTGTAAGACCAATAAATATTATAGGCTTTAACAAAAATTTATTATTAGTATTTGTGTTTATTAATTTATCAGTAAAAATAAGCGGAGCATATGCCTGTAAAAATGGGTAATCTGTAACACTATAGACAGAGTTTACTCTTTGATTCTCAGTTCTTAAAAATGTTTTATTATGTGTATTTTCTATACGCCACTTTAATTTTTCATTATTCCAGCTCGAATAAAAATTGTAATCATCTTTATTAAAATTTTCATCCTTAAACCTATTAAACCCAATCAAAACATCCAATTGTTTTAAAAGATTTAAATTAATTGATTTTTGCCAAGCTGGGGTTGCTGCTTTATTGGCAATTGCAATTATGCCATCAAAATTTAGTTTTTCTGCTAATTTTTCAAACTTGATAGCCATCTTACTAAATAATTTTTTTCCCTGATGTGCTGGGTCAACACATACATTTATTGAAATTAAAAATCTTAGTTTTCTTCCTAAATAATAAAATTCAAGAGGGATACCACCAACTTGACCAATAATAATATTATTAAAATAACAATCTATACCTACAAATTGACCTGATGGATTTTTTTTATAAAGCCAATCAAAATATTTTCTATTTTTATCAAATTTATTAAAAGCTTTATTGTATAATTCTATATATTCATCTATTTTTTCTAAACTTGAATTTATAAACTCAGTCATATGTTTTGTACTTTCTTAAAAAATTATTTAATAAATAAATTATAAAAATTGTAATAAATATTGTGCCAAATAAATAATATGTTTGATTAGGTAAATAACCAAAATGTATAAACCTGAATGCAATAACTTGTCCAATTAGTGCAGAAAATATTAAATTATTATATGAAAGCTTGAAAGCAGCATACTCTATTAATGATGAGGTTATTGTTAGTATAAAAATACTAATAAATAGTAATAGTAATGAACCACTATAGAATAAATACCCAATAATACCTGGTAAAATATTACCTTTTACATAATTTTTATATAGCTGATTGGAATAATCTATTGTTTTTATATTAAAATTACGTTCATAAAAATTGGCCTCCTTAGTATTTTTTTTTTCTTTGAGTGAATCTATCAATAATTTAGTTTTTAATTTTTCAGTTTTTGATACCACTGCCATAACACCATCAATACCAACCCATCTATTCACTGCTAGATATATGATTTCAGAATTAAGTTGAGTTAAATTAAATTTTTTTTTTGCATTTTCTTGGCTTTGTTTGTCTTTAGTAAATTCAGTTGATTTCCCTACATAAAAATAATTTGCTCTGATATAATTCACATAATTTACGGATATATAAAATAGAGCAATTATGATAAAAAAAGATTTAAAATGATATTTCAAATTGCTTGTTATATTAATTTTTTTTGAGAATATATATATTCCAAACGCTAAAGCTAAAGCATTAAAAATCATACCTCTACTTAGCATACTTAATGATGTTAAGAAAGTCTCTGAGAATATAATTAGAGAACTTGAAATGAAAAAAAATTTAAAAGTATTTATTTCATAAAATATTAACAAAGATGAAATTGAGGTTAGGCCAAAAAGGAGTAGCCATTTAAAAATACCACTTACAAAAAAATTAATATCATAAATTGGCAATAATCCTTTTTGATATATCTTGAAATAGTAATTTAAAAAATTTATCATAATGAAAATTATGATAAATAATATCCATATTTTAATTCTATTTTTACTAAAAAAATTTACTTTTTTAAAATTATATTTTATTTTTTGAGGGTAATTGAAAATAAAGAATTCTCTTAAATATCCAGATAATATAAAAGAGATTATACCTACCTGTGAAACTATTAATGACTTATCAAATGAAAATAATGAATAATCAAATGATCCAACTTCTTCACCAAATAGTCCTTCTTGTAGTAAAATTGTGCAAGAAAACTTAAACCAAAATCCAAGCCATAATAATAAACTAAAAAATGTTTCAAAAAATATAGAATTTCTTCTAAAGGCAAAGTATATCAAAAAATTTGATATTATTGAAAATAGAAGGTAATTAAATTTGTTTCCAGAATAGTTGACTAAACCAAAATAAAATAAAATTGATATGAAAGTTAATATTGAATACTTACAAATTTTTAAAAAAAATATTAGTTTGCTTTCATGCAAATACAGCATTAAAACTTAAATCTTATACGATTTGTACTGGTAAGAATAATTGAATATGAAAAAAGAGCTATTAGAGAGGCTAAAAGAAAAGAGAATGAAACTAAAATTGTCCCACCAGAAAAATATAACATTGGTATTAAAAACGTAATAGAAATTCCATATAGTATATCTCTCTTAAATAGATAGATTCTTTCTTTTAATGATGCTTGAATTTTTTTGTGTCTTAAATACATAGCATAACTCATAAAATAAGATCCCATTAAAGAAACTGAAGCTGTAAACATAATGAATTGGGTTCCTAAAAAGTCTAGGTTTGTAACCTTTATTATTAAGTAAGTAGACAATATAAACGCACTAAAAATTATTGTAAATAAAATGTAGGACATTTTTTTAAAATTATTTGAGATACTTATTTTTTGTTTAATAAATGCTGGCCCAATAACTGAGTTAAAAAGAGTTCCTGGAAATGACCCAATAGAGAAACATGCGAAAAATATACCGGCTAACGATTTATCAAAAATATAATAAATCATTATTCTCCATGCAAAACTACTTATGATAATTGAAAAAGATGATAAAAAAGCAATTGTTTGTATATTTAACTTTATAATTTTAGCAAAATCTATTTTTGTAATTCCTCTAAGAGAAATAATTAAATTTTTTGATAATAATAAAAGTACAATAACACTATTAATTACAAGCATAATAGTTAGGTATTCAAATTTTGAAAAATATAACACTAGTGCTGTTGTAAAAACTGTAACAGTATTAAGAATAGAAAAAAATTTAAATAATTTTAGTTTATTTTTTATTTCATACTGAACAAGACTCATTTCATTAACCCATTGAATCATTATTAAAAAAGAAGTTGCCAAAACTAGGGATTGATTATCCACTGAAATAAAATAGGGTAAAAACTTATAAAAGAGAGCTAATGCTATAACAGAAAATACAAATCTATAAATCAGTGTCATTTGTCCGTAGAACTTATTGTCTTCTGAGACAACAATACTCCTCATATTACTTGAAAATATTTGAGTGAGAGTAATCCAAAAACTAGTAATTAACCCAAGTTCACCTGCTATAGAATAATGTCCTAATACAACAAGGGCTACAACTAACAGAGAGGCAAACATCAAATTAAACATATAAGTGCTTGAAACTAATAAGAAATTAGAATTTTTCTTAATTACTGAAAATAGAGATAAATCAAATATAGGTTTGGCGTCAACATCTATATTTGTTAAATCCTTATCAATAATCTCTTGATATAATAAATTATATTTTGTTGATATTTTTTCAATAGATATTTTATCTTTAGCATTTAATCTTACTAATTCTCCTTTTTTTTGCCTCTCCTCTAAAGTCCATTCAGAAACTTCTATAATTTTTCTCCTGATATCAGCTATTGAAATAACTGTGGATATAACCGATTCTTCAATATCTTTTGTAGCAAATTCTTGATTTACTAAACTTGGTAAACTTAGAGCTGATGACTCCAAAATAGATAAGCTTAATACTTCTGATTTAGAAACTAAAATATTTACCCAGGCCTCTTTCATGATGATTTGTTTTTCATAACCGAATACTGGATTCTTGATTTTCACTTGATCGTTATGACTGATCAATTTTTTTAATTTTTTGTAATATTTTTCATCATCTCTTATTCCATAAATTTCTAAATTCCATTCATTAGATAAATTAGATAATAAAAAAGACTTAATTAATAAATGAATATTTTTATGAGGATGAATACGACCAAAATATACCATTTTTTTTTTTTTAATATCCTGCTTTATATCTTCAAATTTAAACGGTATTGGATTTGGAATTTCTGTAACTTGATGATTTCTAAAAAATTTATTTATCGCATTTGTTTCCTGATTGGTAATAGAAATAAATTTTATATTCTTCCTAATCGTCATTTTTAAAATAAAAAGACTTAAATTTTTTAATATAAATTTAAAAAAACCTGCACTTTTAAGTGCTTCATTTAAAAGCATACCATGAGGGTGAACTATACAATCTATCTTCATTTTGTTGCAAATTAGTATAGAAATAAATTGTATTGGTGCCCATATTCCATGAATATGAACAACATCATACTGAATAATTTTATCATGAAGATTTTTTTGGTTAAAAAAATTTAACCAACTTTTAAAAGATAAAATATCTATATTTTTTTTTTGAAATAAATCTAATTCTAGCTTGGATGTTAATATAGAATATTTAAATTGATAATTAGAGTATAAGTAATTAGAAATATAGATAATAAGGGATGAGATACTAAAATTTTTTTTTGTAAATTCATTAGTTATGTGTAAAACCTTCATTAACTTCAATTATTATATATATTAAATTATTTTACAATGGATATATACAAATTCTACAATACTGTTGGCTGGAACAAAAAAAATAATATTTCTAAAGATGCCGAGTTATTTGAGGACATGCGAAAAAATTCATCCTCATATGTTTCGAATTGTAGAAAAAGATTAATGAGGCATATTCCAAAAAAAGGTAATCATATGCTAGACTTTGCATCAGGGCCAATTCAATACAAAGAATATTTAGGTTATTCTAAAAATTTTAAGCTAAGACACTGTGTAGATTTTTCAAAAGAAGCTATAAAAGCTGCTAAAAAAAAATTAAAAATTAATGGTAGATACTACTGTGATGATTTTTTGAAGATAAAATTTAAAAGAAATTACTTTGATTGTATTTTAAGTATTCACACAATTTATCATATAAAAAAACAAAATCAAAAAAAAGCTATTTTAAAATTATTAGATATTTCTAAGAAAAATTCTCCTATTATAATAATTTATAGTAATCCAAATACTATAATTTCAAGAATAAAAAGAATAGTCAGTTTTAAAAGTACAAGTAAAAAAGTTTTATATTTTCATTGTTTTAAAAATGAATGGTGGAATCAATTTAAAGGTATAGCTGAGATAAAGATGTATCCCTGGAGATCATTTTCTTCTGGCCACCAAAAGATTTTATTTCCAAATAATGAAATTGGAAAGATAATGTTTAGAATTCTTTTTTTTTTAGAAGATTTTTTTAAAAAATTTTTTGTTAATAATTTTCAATATCAAATTATTGTAATGAAGAAAAGATAGCTAAATATATCTAAAGACCAAAAAAGAATAGATAAACAGCACCATAATTATAAACCATAGTGTAAAACCAAACACTAAACTTAAGATAAATGGTATAATAATCAAAGATTGTATAATTAAATTAACTTGGAATAATCCAAATTTTTTTAACAACATATGATGAAGATGGTTTCTATCAGCAGAGAATGGATTTTTCTTATTGACTATTCTTGAAACAAAAAGCCTAATTAATTCTAACCCAGGTAAAATCATAATCAAAACAATTTGATCTGCATAAATATCAGTATTTAAATTATATGATCTAATAAATAAAAAACCAAAAATATAAGACAATAATAAAGTTCCACCATCTCCAAAAAAAGATTTTGATTGATAATTTAAATACATAAAACTTAAAATAGATATAATTATAGTTAATACTAATTGGTCGGCACCTAAAAAAATTATTAAAAATGAAGATAAGGATAAAGTATAAATTGCCGATTGCAAATTAATCCCATCAAACATATTAAAAGCATTAATAAAGAGCAAAAAACACAAAATTGTCCATATAATTGAAAAATTTTTTAAATCATACACCTCGTTAATAAAAGTCAATCTTACATTCTGAACTATTAAATCATCTAGTATTAGCAAACTTGGAAGAATAATTATTATAAGTAGTAAAAATTTTTTATTTGATGAGATATTAATTTTATCATCAAATATACCTAATAAGAAAAAACACACACACGTAAGTATAAAAATTGAAAAATCAGCTACATCATTAAAAAAGTGATCTATAAATGGGTCATTTTTATAACTAAATAAATAAAAAAGAATATAAATAATTAAATTACAGAAAACTAAAAGCCCTCCAGTTACTGGTGTTATATTTGTATGAAATTTTCTTAGATTGTCAGGCTTATCATATATATTGAAAATTGCTGATATACGCTTATGAAACACTAAGAATATTAAATTAAATAAAAATAATGTTAATAAATACAATTTCATTAAAAAAAATTACTGTCTTGCATATGGATCAACTTGGTTAGGGTTAATGCAGTCTGGCATTAATTTTGTGTCTATTTCATAAATATAAGCGTCATGTTTTACACTTGATTTAGAACGAGGGTTTCTCACTGCAAACTGATAAACATTTTTTCCATACTTAAATAATTTGGTCATACAACCTTCATACTTCTTATATGTAGTCGTATTTTCAGCAAAAACTATATACTTAGGGTTTATTCTTTGTATTTCTTCAATGTATTTCTTTGCCTCAGGTTTGCTCATATTTACAAAAAAAATATGATCTCTTGATATTGGATAATTTTTACTAAAAGATATGGATCTATCGAATGATATAATTGCACCCTCTTCATTTTTTAGTTGAAAGTTTACCCATTTAAAAAATTTGTAACCTATTGCACTTCTCTCTAACACTTTATCTCTTATCTCTGAATTGATAACGCCAGGTGTTAGATGAATTACACCATAAAAAACTACACCTATAAACATAATTGCTTGAAGTCTCACAGCATATTTGTAATATTTTATAATATTAAACTCTTTATGAAATTTTATTAAATAGACTGTAGTCCACATGTAGGGCTCAAACATAAATCTTGCTGTAAATTGACCATAATAGTAGCTAATCACTATAAATATAAATATCATACTTAGGATATAATATTTTTGAATATTTTTTTTTAAATTAAAAATACAAATAATCATTAAACTACCCAAACCTAGAGAGTGTGTGATATTTGAAATACTGGTAGGGAATACAAACCAATAAATGTTTCTCTCGGATAAAATTGTTAGGTAATATTTAAAAAAATCTAAGCCATATAAACTAGTTTCAAATGGACTATAAAATAATTCAATAAAGTTTCCACCAAAATTATTATATTTCCAAATTATTGATGGAAAAATTATTAAAAGATATAAGGGTAAAATTATTTTAAATAATTGAATTATTTTTTTTATTTTTAAATTTTCAATAAATAAAAAAAGAATTAATAAAAATGCACTTAGAAAAAATGAAAATTTTATTTGAGTAGAAAGAAAAAGTAAACTTATAATTATAATAATTTTTTTTTTATCATAATAATTAAAGTTATCTTTTTTATCTTTTTTAAAAAAAATAAGTGCAAATACGAATGCAGAAGAGCAAATACTAAATAATTGCGGCTTTATGGATGAAATGAAAAAAATTAATACCGGTGATGATAATAAGATTATGTAAAAAATATATGGTACTTTGAATTTCTTAAGGATTCCCAAAATACTCAGTAATCCTGATAATTGAACAAGTGCACCAAATTGCTCTGAGCCAACCACTAAACCTAGTGCAATCATTATTTCACCAGCACCAAAAAGTCTTGATGAGTGAAAATTAGTTAAATCAGTTGGAAAGCCTCCATTTTGTAATAAATATTTTGCACTAAATAGATGATAGTCTAGAGAGTCAGCATTTGTTACTGGGGCAAAACTTAATAAAGCAAGACCCAAAAATATTATAACAAATAATTGATAGTCCAGGTCTAAGATAAATAATTTTTTTTTAACTTTTACAACATTAAAATATTTTAAGTTTTGAAAAATTTTAACTATACCAAAAATAAAAAAAATAATTGATAAAAACTTTATTATTATGTTGCTGTATGGAAAAAATAAACAGACAGGATAAATTATTATTAAAAAAAAACTAACGGAAATTAAAATATTTTGAAAAGGTGCTTCAGACACTTCTTCAACTATTTTTTTAATCTTAAATTTTTTTTGTAGAAGTTCTCCTAAGTAATAAAAACTCGTTAAAAGTATTATTCCATTAAAAAGACTTAAAATAGGTATTGTTAAAAATGAATGGTATATAGGCTGCATTTATTTATTACTACTTCTTATAAGTATATAATTCTCCATAACAAGATAATCCATTTTAGTTCTTAAAAAACAATTCAAAGCTTCTTTTGGGTTGCAAACTATTGGTTCATTTTCATTAAAAGAAGTGTTTAATATAATTGGAACATTTGTTAATTCATTAAAATAATTAATTAAATTAAAATAGTCACCATTTAATTCTTTAGTTACAGATTGAAGTCTGCCTGATCCATCAACATGAGTAACAGCAGGTATAATTTTTCTTTTTTCTTCTTTAATTTGAAACACTTTAGACATAAATGGCACATCATCATCAATCTCAAACCAATCAACAATTTTATCTTTTAAAATTGAAGGTGCAAAAGGCCTAAAAATCTCTCTTCTTTTTATTTTGACATTCAATAATTCTCTTATATTTGGATTTCTTGGATCTGCAATGATAGACCTATTACCCAATGCTCTAGGTCCCCATTCCATTCTTCCTTGAAAAAAACCTATGACATTTCCTTCTGAAAGTAATTTTGCTGTAAGTTTCATTAGATCGTTTTTATTTTTGAAATTTTCTATTTTTACTTTTTCATTCTTTATTTGGATTTTATTATTTTCTAATATCTTTTTAATTTCATCATTTGAAAATTGAGGTCCTAAATATGGATTATCTGTAAAAAAAAATTTTTTTTTATTTGAGTTATTTATTAAAACACTAGCTGCACCAATGGCCCCACCAGAGTCACCGGGTGCAGAGGGAACATACGTATTCTTGTATTTTGTATTTTTAATCAATTTACCATTAGCAACTGAATTCATCCCACAACCTCCCGACAAACATAAAGAATCACTTATATTTCTTTCGTATAAACTATTTGCTAAATCAAATAAAAATTCTTCGTAAACTTTTTGAGCAGAAGCAGCAATATCCATATGAAATTTTTCGACTTTTTCTTCTGGCTTTCTTGTGGGTCCCAATAGTTCAATTAAGCTTTTACTGTAAACTAGTCCAATCTTTGGTTCTCCAGTTAACCATGTCATTTCTACATTACCAGTATGATGTAAAAAATATTTTAAATTTAGATTGAATAGACCTTCATCTTTTTTTATAAGAATATTTCTTATTTTATCTGTATATACAGGGTCTCCATATGGAGCCAAACCCATTACCTTGTATTCATCTCCATATTTCAAAAAACCTAAATACTGAGTTATTGCTGTATAAAATAATCCTAATGAATGTGGAAATAAAACTTCATTAAATTTATGAATATTTTTACCATCATAAAATCCTGTTAGAGTACTTGCAAAATCACCAAAGCCATCAACTGAGATAAAGTTTGAATCTTTATAGCCAGAAAAATACACTGAACTTGCTACGTGGGACATATGGTGATCAATATTATGAATATCTGCTCTAAAGGATGTGTCGAAATTATTAATGAATTCATTTCTCATTGAATTAATTTTTCTTAGATTGGAAAATCTATCTTGAAAGAACTTTAACTTAAAAATATTTTTAGAAGCAAATAGTAATTTTTGAATTATTTTTTGTTTAGGGTTTCTATTAATTGCCACATTGTCAATTTCTGAAATATTTAACTTTGCAAAATCTAAACAAAATTTTATTGCATTTACAGGAAATCCTGCAGAATGTTTAATTCTAGTAAATCTCTCTTCTTCTGCAGCTGCTATTAATTGATTATCAATAAAAATACATGCCGATGCATCTCCATGATAAGCATTTATTCCTAATACTATCATTTTATAATTTTATTTTTATATTTTAGTTTTAAAATAAATTTTAATAATTTTATTGGTACAAAAAATTTAACTAAGCTTACTAAAAACTGTCTTAACATTAGCATATAAATTAATAATGATGGTCTTGCTTTATTTAATATTCTTAAATTTTCTTTATAAACTTTTTGTCTTTGGTTATCTGAAATTCCTCCACTTTCTACAGTTGATAAAATGTTATCAAAATAAAAAAAAATTTTATTTTGTTTATAACACTTTAAAAAAAAATCAAAATCAGATGAAAATTTATAATCAACATTAAATTTATGATATTTCAACAATGAGGTTTTAACTATTGTTGATTGATGGCAGAAAGGCATTGTAATTGTATTATTATTAAATTGTTTTGAAGGAACTACATATTTTAAATTATCGTTTTTTACAACAGTATTGCTAAAAATTATATCACTTTGAGGCATTTTTGAATTTATTAATCTATCTAATACTCGGTTATCAAAGAATATATCTCCTGAATTTAAAAACATTGCCCAATCACTTTGAATTTGATCTATTCCTTTATTCATAGCATCATAAATTCCATTATCTTTTTTTATAGAATAAAATGAAAAAAAACTTTTCATCTTAATTATTTCTTTTACAGTCCCATCTATACTTCCTCCATCAATTACGATTATTTCATAATTTTGATTAATTTGGGATCTTATAGACTCGATAGTTTTAATGAATGAAACTCTAGTATTTAAAGACACTACTATAATTGAAATTTTTTTTACTCTCATTAAAATCAAATTATTTTACTAATTTAATTAAAGCAACTCCTCTTGCAGATGCTAAATTATCTTTGGATTCTTCACCTTTATAATTATTAAAATTCAATTTATCACATTCCTCTTTGGAACATCTCTTCCAAGTACCATAAGAATATTTTGTATAGCTTATTTCTTTACTTTGTGGTTTGAATTTATCTATAATTTTTTTGACCATTTTGTCATTAAATTGTTGCAATGTTTCAAATTTTTGATGTCTTCCATAAGGAATTGTTAATAGCAATATTCCATTTTTTTTTAAGCAATGTTTAATGTTTTCTATGACTTTTAAATAACTAATACTTTTTTTTTTTATACTTATTTTTTTTGAATAATTATAAATACTATTATCAAATCCAACATGTTCTAGTGTTGAGATACATGTAATAATATCAAAAGAATTTTCTTTAAATATTTTTTTAGTCAAATCTTCATACACATAAGATATTCCTTGGTCATAAAAAGAGTAATTTTCAGGATATAGAGTTTGTATAGTGATTTTATATTTTTTTTTAATTCTATTAATAATATCAGGAAAATTTATTGTTGATCCAGCATCTAGTAATTTGAGATTTTTTTTTGTTTTTGATAATTCATTAAAAATCCATTTATATTCTACAATTCTCTCATCTAATCCATTAACTCCTGAAATATTAATCCCTTTTGATTTGGCATCTAAAAATTTATTTATTTTCTTCCATTTATAAAATTCATAACCTTGTGAAAATGGTTTTCTATGAATGAGATATAATTTTTCAATTATAAATTTGAAAGGTTTTAAAAAAATATCTATTATTTTAAATAATAATGATAACTTGATTTTAATAATTGTCGATTTCAATTTTTTTATGATTAAGGATTTGTTTTATTAGTTTTTTTGTTGAATGAAAATGGAACTTTTTTTTATTTAAACCTTGCTTATAGCAATAAAAAATTCCCCTTAGGTATAAATTTAACTTTTCTACTAAAGTTGCTTCATAAATAAAATCTTTTCCTGAAAACCTTGTATATATTTTTTTAGCAAGCCAGTAACCAACGCCAAGATTATGACTTCCAAAATTTACACTCATGGATTTTTTGTGACTAGAAAATTGACAAGTATAATCATCTAAATAATAAATATCTCTCTGAATACTTAAAGATATCAAATATAATAATAAATCTTGTCCAATATTTTTGTGCAATAAATAAAATGATAGAAACTTATCTTGTATTATTTTTTTAATTAACAACACCCAGATATTTGCAACCTCCCTTTTAAATACAGAGCAAGCAGGGTTTGCTGGTAAAAACTTCCCATTTATTTTTTTTGAGCAAAAATATTTATTAATTATTATTCTAGAATCAATTTTTTGAAAGTTCTCAATATATGGAAAAACATAGTTCATATTTTCTTTGGGTAAAACAATGCCATTACCAATTACACTGGTATTATTTTTAATAGCAAATTTAATTAACTTATAAAAATTTGGTGAGATATAATCATCGTCATGCATAAAAGTAAAAAAATCTGTTTCTAAATTTTCAATTCCAATCAGACAAGCTCTTACAAATCTACCTTTTTTTTGCTTAATAACTTTTAGGTTTTTCAAAAATAATTGATCACCTAAAAAATTTTGTACTCTATTATCTTTGTTGCCATCGATAATTATAATTCTTAAATCACTAAATTTTTGAATCTGCTCAAGGCAATTTACTAAGCTTTTATCAAAATCATATCTTCCTTTGGTTACAAATAAAAAAGTAAAGTTCATATAAATTTTCTATTTAAATTTAACAATTTATAGATATAAGTTTAGCAAATTATGATTATATCAAAATGTAGAAATTGCAATTCCAATTCTCTAAAAAAAGTATTCTCTTTAGGGAATCTTAACTTCACTGGAAAATTCCCGTCAAAAAAAAAAATTAATGTCTTAAAAGGTTACTTAAACATCATAATCTGCAAAAAATGTAAACTTGTTCAGTTAGATAGAAGTTTCAATAAAGAAATGCTTTATGGAAAGGATTATGGATATAGGACAGGAATCAACAAAACGATGACTGACCATGTAGCCTCAGTTGTCAAAAATTTACAAAAAAGAAACAAATTAAATTCAAAAGACTATGTGATGGATATAGCAAGTAATGATGCAACTCTATTAAATTTTTATCCAAAAAAAATAAATAAAGTTGGGATTGATCCAACTGCTAAAAAATATAAAAAATATTATAAAAATATTAACTATTGTTTTCCTAATTTTTTTAGCTCTAAAATTATTAAATCAAAACTTCCTAATATTAAGTTTAAATTAATTACAGTTCTATCCATGTTTTATGATTTGGAGAAACCAAATTTATTTTTAAAAGAAGTAAAAGAACTTTTGCATGAAAATGGTATTCTTTTAATTGAGCATGCTGATTTATTATCTATATTAAAGAAAAATATATTTGATACTTTTTGTCATGAACATCTAGAGTATTACTCCTCTAAAGTTATGATAAAGATGATTGAAAAAAATGGGATGCGGGTATTTGATCATAAATTTAATGATATAAATGGAGGAAGCTCACAATACTTTATATGTCATAAAAATGCTCCTCATAAAGAAGCTAAGTCAGTAAAAAATGTTCTAAAAATGGAAAAGAAATATAAGTTAGAGTCAATAAATACTCATGTTAACTTTTTCCTAAAAATAAATAAGATTAAAATTAAACTAAAAAAAATTGTAGATAAAGTTCTTAGCAAAAAGAAAACCATTCATGGCTACGGTGCATCAACAAAAGGTAATGTATTGTTGCAATATTTTGGTTTCAATAACAAACAAATTTCTTATATTGCCGATAGAAATCCTGCAAAATATAATAAATTTACACCTGGAACAAAGATAAAAATTATATCAGAAGAAAGGTCTAGGAAAATGAACCCAGACTACTATTTGGTTTTGCCATGGCATTTTAAAAAAGAAATTATGATAAGAGAAAAATATATTGCTTCTAAAGGTACAAGATTTATTTTTCCAATGCCTGCAATTTCAATAAAATAAACTCATGAAAAAACAGCTCTGCATATTAGCTGATTTTTCGAAGGGTAAAAATGCTTATTTTTTTAATAGACATATTTATGAAGAATTTTTTAAAGAATTAAATTATTTAAATATTATAGATATTAGTAAAATTACTAAAAATAATCTTAATAATAAAAAAAAAATTTCTATCATCAAAACTAACAATGAGAAACATACACAAACAGAAATTAAAGAAAACCCAAGTCCTAGTTATGATAATCATTATACAGTTTTTGAACCAAGAAGTTTAGAGGAATTAAATAAAATATTTAAAGAAAACAATTTTATTATTTTTTATAATTTAAATAATCATTTTAAATATTTTAAAATTAATTTAATTTTTTTAAAAAATAATGTAAAAAAATTTTTTATTAGTAATTTAGGCTATAATCCAGAAAATTTTAATTATAAAAATAATACTATATTTAAGAAGCTTAATAATTTTATTCAATTTAGATCTGAATATTACGTAATAAGATTTTTAGTCTTAATTAATTTATGGCCAAAAATAGATTATTTTTTTGAGTCAAGCTCATATGTTATTAATTCTATAAATGCTGGATTAAGTAAGAAAATTGAAAAACTAACAAATCTAAATATCTCATTTTATCGTAATGTTATCAAAATAAATAGCAGATCATTTGACAATCATATAAATTTTAAAGAAAAAATATCTGAAGATTATATAGTATACATAGACTCTGGTGGATTTGATCATCCAGATGTAGTTTTGAGAGAAGGCACAAGAAGTGATTCTGAGATATTAAAATATTACAACAACATTTATAATTTTTTAATAAAGTTAAAAGAGATGTACAATAAAGAGATTGTAGTTTGTCTTCACCCCAAAAATCACATTTCAGTAAAAAGAAATGATTACAAAAATTTAAAGTGTTTAAAATTTGAAACTGAAAAAATGATTAATAAAGCATTTATAGTTATTTACACTGAAGGAAGTTCAATTATTCAGGCTTTTTTGTTGAAAAAGAAAATTATTAATTTACATGGAAAATCTCTTGGAAATTATATTAACGAGAGATCCAAACTTTATTCAGATCTTTTAAAGCTAAAAAAAATTGATTTAGAAAATTATAGAATTGAAGATAAAAAAAATTTTCTAGATGATCTTGAAAAATGTACTAATAATTATCAATCTTATGTAAAAAATAATGTAGTAAATGACGAAACAAAAACTGGCATTCAACAAATTATTCAATACTTAGAACTAAAGTAGACAGATATTAGCTTTCTAACTAAAATTTATTATTTTTATCTTTACTGTTCATTAATTGAACGATAATTATTTAATTAATGAATATTATTAAAAATAATACAAAAGATCATTTTGAGATATTAAGAAAAATTGATAAAACCCCCAAAACTTCTCAAAGAGAGCTTGCGGAAGAACTGGGCTTTAGTCTAGGTAAACTTAATTATTGTTTAAAAGAATTGAGAAATAAAGGTTTAATAAAAATTAAAAATTTCAATAAAAGTGAAAAAAAAATGACTTACCTTTACATGTTAACACCATCTGGTATGGAAATGAAAAAAAACCTTATTGTTAATTTTATGAAAATAAAAATGTATGAATATGACGAATTAAAAAAAGAAATTAATAATTAAAATATTAAAATGGCAGACATTGGACATAACAACCCACCTCTAGATCCTAAAGAAACTATTCAAAGTAATATTAATAGAAAAAAACCTATATTGGATAGGGATCCTCAATTTTTTAATAATGTTCCAATACCCAGTTGGATTGAATTAAGTTTGATAGATGTTTGTAATAGAGCTTGCTCATTTTGTCCAAAATCAGATGACTCTATAGCACCCAATACACATCAAAAAATGACCATGGCTTTAATTGATAAAATAGTTAAAGATTTGAAAAAGATTAATTTTGAAGGTGCATTTTGCTTATGTGGCTATGGTGAACCAATGCTACATAAAGAATTTTATGAAATTATTGATAGGCTGGGTGTGATTGGTGGTGTTGAAATAATAACAAATGGAGACTTGGTAAATAAAAAAAATCTTATAAAATTATACGAGTCTAAAGCAACAAAAGTAATAATAAGTCTTTATGATGGGCCTGAACAAGTTATTAAGTTCAAAAATTTAGTTAAAGAACTTAATATTCCTAAAGAGTTTGTGATACTTAGAGATAGATGGTACAGCGATAAAATAGACTATGGTGTTAAACTAACTAATAGAGTTGGCACTGTAAATGTTGGTAATCAGCCTGATGTCAAAGATTATTCTAAAAATAAATGTTTTTACACAGCCTACCAAATGTTAATCGATTGGAATGGAGATGTTTTTTTATGTCCTCAAGATTGGCAAAGAAGACAAACCATGGGAAATATAATGCAGACAGATTTATTTGAAATATGGAATGGACCTGTGTTGTCAAAATACAGAAGAAAGCTTTTAAGTGGTGATAGAAGCTTGAACCCATGTAGTCAATGTAATGCTGATGGAATGGTGTATGGCTCAAAACATTTTGAAGCTTGGACAGAGTAGAAAAAAATCTTAACTTGATTTTTTTACAAATAATACTTCAGTTGTGGAGTACGGAAAATGACTATATCTCGGAAGATTATAACATTTATAATCATTTAATCTAAATTTCAATATTAGGTCTTTTAACTTTTTTGCCCATATATTAAAATCATCTTCATCAAATTCATCAAACTTCATCTCTGAAAATTCAAATTCTACAGCAATTTGATTGGGAAGTATTTTTTCATCTAAAATATTATGCAATACATCAAAGGCAGCACCTTCTATATCCATTTTTAAAATATCAATTTTGTCATGATTGTTCATTTTCATGAGTGATGACAGTTTATGACATTGAAATAATTTAAACTCAGAGTTATTAAATAAATTAGTTATTGACCCTCCTGGATTTTTTGCATCAATATTTTGACTATAAAATTTAACTTTTTCATCATTAATCCAAATACCATATTCAAAAAAATTTATTAGTTTTTTGTCATAATCTCTATCCCTCATAAATACAACGGCACAATCTGTAGGGTCATAACAGAAAACTTTACATTGAAATGCTTGAGATAATTTTTCCTCAAAGTGTAAACTTGTACCTATACCAAATGTATAAATAATACTGTCTGAATTAATATTGTTACTTTTTAAAGGGTAGTTTCCAAATGGAATTATATTTTTATCGTCTAATTTATCTAAATATTTTTCACCAAATTTTTTGATTAGTCTTCTCTTTTTTAAAAAGAGGTATTTAAAAGGAAACTCACCAACGTGTTTAGGATTTAGTTTTCTTCCTAAGTAATTGAAAATAGAAGAGGACAATCCCTTGAGTCCTTTTGACCTGTAGGTTCTCAGCAATCTTTGAAATATATAATTATTCATTTAAGTTTAAAAATATAAGTGCTTTATAATATGAAGCTTGAAATATTCATAGTTATTATTATATTTTTTCGTTAAAATAATTCTATAAAATGATGAAAGAAAATTTATATTATATAAATGAGTATACTAGAATCAACTCAATAAATAATAATCTAGATATAACAAATAAAATAAGAGATAAAAGCTTATGGAAAAAAAAGTTTATCTTAAGTTCAATTGCATCCAATAAAAATAAAAATAAATCTTTTTTTACATTATGCAAAGAAATTGTTGATTTACTTCCTGTATCTAAATTTTCTTATAATAACCTTGGAAATTATTATTTTTTTTCTGGAAAAATTGATTTAGCTATCAAAGCTTATAAGAAAGCAACTCTAAAAAAAAAAAATGAAATTGATCTTAATCATCATCTAATAAAATTTTATTTAAAATTAAATCAATATAAAAAAATATTAAAATTTAAAAAAAAACAAGATCAAATTATAAATAAAAAAATTATATATGATATTAATAATATCAAAGAAATTTTAATTATAAGACAAATTGTAAATAATGCACGTCCACATTTTGCAGAGTTATATAATATAATAGAACTTTTATTGAATGAGATAGATTTTATAAATAAAAAAAGTTTATCTATAAAAAATGAAAATCTAAATAAATTTTTGATTAAAAAAATTAATTATTTTTTATTACTTGATAAAAAATATAAACAAATAAAAAAAATTAATGCTAACTATGAAAATCCTTATTATAATTTAGGAAGATGTTTCTTTAAAAAAAAACAATATCATAGATCTGTTAATTTTTTCAAATTAGCAAATTTGAAAGAAAAAAATAATCGTTATGATAGTGAAATATTAAAAGTTTTATATTCCACGAGGCAAAAAAAGAAGTTTTTAAGATTTAGTAATAAATTAAATAATAAGAGAATATCTTTTGAGTCTTATGCTATATTTCAGATGGCATCTGAGCAGTTTAATATTTTGAATAAATTTATTTTTAGTGCATCCCCATTAAATTTTATTTACAGAAAAAATATTATTGACAAAAAAAAAATTAAGAAAAAATATTTAATAAATTTAGAAAAAGAAATTAAAAATAACAGAAAAAAAATATTAACTCCAGTTGTGATAGGAAGTAAATCAATAGGAAATATATTTGATAATAAAACAAAAAATATTTCTATTCTTAAAGAAATAATTCAAAAAAATATAACTTCATTTTATAAACTTTATTCAAAATCAAAAGATAAAATGATAAAAGAATTTCCATCAAATTATGAATTAAATGGATGGTTTATAAGTCTTAAAAAAAGTGGTGAAGTAACGAGTCATATACACGAAGGATGGTTAAGTGGTGTTTTTTATTTAAAAAAACCAACAAACAAAAAAAAAGAATTAAACAAAGATTTAGAATTTTCTCTAAATTACCAAAATCTTCCTATTTTTAAAAAAAAGTTTGAATATAGAGTTGAAAATAAACCAGGTGATTTAATTTTGTTTCCATCATCATTACCACATAGAGTTCTTCCAATAAAGTCAGCTAATGAAAGGCTAAGTATTGCTTTTGACATGAAGCCAATTAACTAAAGTATTTTATTGATCCATTTTGTAAAATTTTAATTAAAAAATTAAGATCTTTTAATGAATAAGTATATGGAAAGAAAATTGCTCCCTTTAAAGTTAAAAAAACACCGTTATCGAATGTGAATTTTCTTAAGTTTTTTATTTTTTCTTGAAATTTATCTTCAATAATTTTTTTTTCTTTTTTATTTTTAATTTTCTTTTTTGTATAAATAATTTTTATAATTGAATCATATCTAATAATCTTCATATCAATATTATTATCATTATAAAATAAATTCATTTTGGTTTCAAAATGTTTTGATAATTTTTCTAGCCTGAAATATATTTTTTTTTTATTTTTATAAATATAATCAAGTGTTTTATAACCTGTTTGAGCCACTAAAGGGTTTCCAGAAAATGTTCCTCCAAAAAAAACTTTATTATTTTTTATTTGTAATTTTTTTTCTATATTTTTGGTTAAACCTATTACGCCAATAGGCAAACCTCCACCGATTATCTTTCCAACAGTACATAAGTCTGGTTTGATATTTAATTTTTGATGTACTGAAAATTTATTAACTCTCATACCAGTTATCATTTCATCAAATCCAATTAAAATATTAATTTTCTTACATAAATCATAAGTTTTTTTAATATAAGTTTCGTTATATATAGAAGGTATTTCTTGCTGAATTGGCTCAAGTAAAACTAAAGCAATTTTAGATTTGTATTTATTAATTATTTTTTTTGTTTTTTCAAAATCATTATAAGGAACAAGAATAATTTTTTTGATAGTATCTTTTGTTAGTCCTTTTGATAAAGTTCTTTTCTTTTTATCATCATGATCAAACAGCGTTTGATCGACTGAACCATGCCAACTACCTTTTGCCATAACAATATATTCTTTATTAGTAATAGCCCTTGCTATTCTTATCGATTTAATAATTGCATCAGAACCTGATCCACACATTAAAAATTTTGAATAGTTTTTAAATATCTTTTTTAAAATTATAGAATACTTGTCTGTATGAATATTTGGTATGGCATAAGCAAGACCTAAATCAATTTTTTTTTTAATTTGCTTATTTATTATTTTGTTAGCATGACCAAGCAATAACGTACCAGAACAAAAAGTTGTATCTAATAATTTTTTACCATTTTTAAGTATTAAATAATTGTTTGATGCACTTTTTACCCTTAATTTACCATTATAATTTTCATTTAATAAAAAATTTTCCATTAATTTATAATTTTGAGATTTTTTTATTTTCTAATTTATAAATAATATCACATATTTTTAAAGTATTTTGATTATGAGATACTATAACTAATGTTAAGTCATTTAGGTTTTCTTTTATAGTTTCCATTATTAAATTTTCATTTTTAACATCCAAAGAACTGGTGGCCTCATCAAAAATTAAAATTTGAGGATTTCTATATAAGCATCTTGCTATTACAATTCTTTGGGCCTGACCTCCTGATAATCTTGATCCTCGTTCACCAATTACTGTTTCATGTTTATCTGGAAGTGATTTAATATAATCATATAAGTTAACTTTTTGCAAAACCTGCTTTACTCTCTCGTTATTACCCTCATCAAACCCAAAAACAATATTATTTCTAATTGTATCATCTAGTAAAAAAGGCTCTTGCGAAATATAACCTGGCCCAGTTTCTAAGTTAAAAATCCCATTATCTGATAAATTACCATCAATTTTAATAGCACCTTCGCTAGGTTTTAAAAATCCAAACAAAATATCTAATAAAGTTGATTTTCCAGAGCCAGATTGACCCATAATTCCAATTTTTTTATTTTTGTTTATTTTTAAATCTATATTTTCTAAAATTTTGTTATCAGAATTATTATAAGCAAAACTAATATTTTCAAAAGAAACCTCTTTATCGAATTTTACATTCGACTTGTTGTTGAGTTCTGTAATACTTTTTAGTTTAAACTCTTTTTCCAATAGATTAATGGATGAAGTGTTTGCCTTAAAAGTTTGAAGTGATCCAAAAATTTTTGCCATTGATGGTAATAATCTTGCTGCAGCAATAGCAAATATACTTAACAATTCTAGTGACTCGGCTTGTTCAAATCCAAAATTTCCTGAGTTAAATATAAATACTGCTAAAATAATTATCAAAGCAAATTCAAATATTATTCTTGGCAGCAGCGATAAAAATACTAATTTTGACCTTACTGAATTTAAGTTTGAATTAGTTGATTTAAATTTTTCTAAATAAAAGTTTTCACTATTATAAATCTTTATATCTTTTATACCATTTATGATTTGAGAAAGATTTTTTAAAGAAGTAAAATTTAAGTTTTGACGATTTAATCCAAGTTTATAAGAGAGGTTTTTGATAACCATAAAATAAAATGAAAATATAATTGAAAAAAAAATTAATGCAAATATGGCAGCTAAAAAATTATAGTAAAAAAGAAAAGCTAAAATTCCAATAACTAAAATTATTTCTGCAAAAAAATTTAGCAATGAATTAACCACTCCTCCAGTGTAGTAGTGAACAATATCTCTTATATTTCTAATAAATTCTGATGAGTTTCTATAAACAAAAAAAAGATAATCTTGTGAAATATATTTCTTTAAAAGTAAATTTTGAAAATACGTTTGAAGATTAAAAATATATAAACTTTGAAAACGAAAAAAGAATATTTGAAATATAAATTTTATTAAAAATATAACTACTAATATAATAGCTAAATATTTTATCAATAAGACACTTTCTAATGACTCGGTAGATAAAAACCTCTCCACAAAATTAAAGCTTGATTGAAAATTATCATTAATAAAAAAGTTTACCAACAGAAATATAATATTTAAACCCATTAATTCTAATAAGGTAGAAACCAACATTAATGCCAATAAAATAAAAAAATGTTTTTTTTGTTGTTTGTTTAAAAATGAAAATATTTTATTTAGAATCATAAAAAAATGAATTTATAATATTAATAATCTTATTTTGTTGTGTCCTTGTTAATGAATAATAAATTGGTATGCTGATAGCTTCTTTATAATATCTTTCTGAGTTTTGAAAATTCTTATAATCAAAATTAAATTTTCTAACATAATATTTGTGCCTATAAATTGGTATGTAATGTATATTTGTATTTATTTTTAGTTGCAGCAACTTCTTAATAATTTTATTTCTCACCTTCTTATCAACTGTTATTATAAATAAATGATAAGTGCTTTTGTCATTTTTTTTTACATGTTGGAAATTTATTTTTTTTGATAACTTCTTTTTATAATAATCTGCAATTTGATTTCTTTTGAGTATGAACTTATCTATTTTTTTTAACTGTGAAATTCCAAGTGCTGCCTGGATATCAGTCATTCGATAATTAAATCCTAGTGAATTTAAATCGTAATGCCATGGCTTTGAATTTGAATATTTTTTGCTAGTTTTTTTTCTTTCAATACCTTGATTTCTTAAAATTTTTACTTTTTTATACAATGTCTTTGAATTTGTTAAAATTGCACCTCCTTCACCAGTTGTAATAGTTTTAACTGGATGAAAACTATAGACTGAAACATCTGAATGTTTACATGAGCCAATAAAAGATTTTCCTAATTTTGAACCTGATGCATGTGAAGCATCTTCTAATATTTTAAATCTATATTTTTTAGCTAATTTATGTAATTCAATTAAATCAACAGGATTACCGGCCATATGGACTGGTACTATGATTTTAGGGATTTTAGATTTATTTTTTATTGAACTTAATTTTTTTTTTAAATTTTCTAATGAAATATTATAAGTTTTTTCATCTATATCTATAAAGTCTATATTTGAACCACATAATAATCCACAATTTGAACTTGCCACAAATGAAATTGGACTAGTCCATAAATAGTCTTTTTTTTTCAAGCCTAACGCTAAACAAGAAAGATGTAGTGCAGAAGTTGCACTATTAACAACAACAGCATATTTACATTTGAATTTTTTTGTTAAATTGTTTTCAAATTTAGATACTAAAGGACCTGTGGTTAAGAAGTCAGAACTTAGTACTTTTAAGATATTCTTTTTATCTTGGTTGTCTATAAATTGCCTCGAGTATGGTATCATTATTAATCATTCTTTTTAAGTTGAGACTCAATTATGTTTTTAAGCTCAGCTACAGAAAGAAAATTATTTTCATCACTAATGTAAGAAAAATTACTTTTTACTTTTTTAAAGCCCTTAATTTTTATTTTTTTATTATGATTCATTACTACATAATAATCTTTATTTTCATATGTGCTACTTGCTTCAATGTTAGGAATTAAAACTTCATCTATTTTTTCCCCAGGTCTTTTACCTGTATATATTAGTTTTTTTCTATCATTAATGGCTTTAGCAAGATCTAATATTCTATAACTTTTAGCTTTAGGAATTATTATTTCGCCTCCATTCATCTTTTTTAACCCAAAAAAAGCTGCTCTTACACTGTCATCAAGCGTTAAGGAAAATCTTGTCATTCTTTTATCAGTGATATTAAAATGATTATCTTTTGTGTTCAAAAAATTTGGTATAACTGATCCTCTAGACATCATTACATTTCCATATCTCAAAACACTAAATTTTATGTTTTGTTTTCCCTTAATCGCATTTGCACTTAAAAATAATTTATCTGAACAAAGTTTTGTAGCTCCATATAGATTTGCAGGAGAAACTGCTTTATCAGTTGAGAGTGCAAGCACTTTAGAAATTGAATTACTTTCTAGTGACGCTTCTAAAATATTTTGTGCCCCAATTATATTAGTTTTAATGTATTCTATAGGATTATATTCTGCCGTAGGAACTTGTTTTAAAGCTGCAGCATGAACAACTATATTGACATCTCGAAAAGCAAATTTCAACCTTTCTTTGTCTCTAATGTCTCCAATGAAATATCTTAAAAATTTATATTTTTCAGGACTATAAATTTTTTGCATCTCAAATTGTTTAAGTTCGTCTCTGCTAAAAATAATTAGTTTTTTAACTTTTATCTTCTTTTGTATAAAAGTGGTAACAAGTTTTTTTCCAAAACTTCCTGTTCCTCCTGTAATTAAAACTGTTTTGTTTTGAAACATAATAAAGCTAAATTTCTTACACCAAATAATTTTTTTTTAAATAAAAAAAATTATATATCTAAATATTGAGACTCTTTACCAGTATTATCTCCATAAAAAGTATGTTTCTTGCTATTAATAAAATGTTCCACATCTAGCTTATGCCTAATATCTTTTTCTATACTAATCTGATTATTCCACTCTGAGATAAATTCTGATTGTCTTAAGTTTCCATTCTTATATTTTCTTCCAAGTTCTATGTGTTTATTAAGACCCATAAAATGATAATGTAATAAATACCTTATAGAGAAATGTTCAAATACTTTATTTATTTGATTTTTTTTAACATTAAATATTCTTAAATTCGCAATAGCTTTCTCATACTTTTTTAAACTTTTAAAATGATATGAAAAATTATACCCAGAATATGGTCCGTCATGGGAAGCATTCAGTACTGGTATATTAAATAATGGAAACTCTCTTGCAACACTGCCATGTACACTCAGTACACAATTAATTTTTTTTAATAAGTTTTTATTTTTTGTTTCTTTTGAAAGTAGTTTTAATTTTGGGTAGCTTTTTATATACTCATTCATTTTTCTAAAATTATTATCATATTGTGAGGGATGTAACTTTACAAACCAATTATAATCAGTTTGTTGAGAAGCCTTTCCTAAAAAATCTATCCATTCAAATTGATCCTCAAAAATTCTATCTATTCCATGAAGGTGAACAGCATCTGTAAAACAATGTCCAGCAATAAGAACATTAAAAGTTTCTTTATTTTTTGATTTTTTTCGAAAATAAATTTGTGTATCAACTTTTTCTTTTCCAATAAAAAATTTAGTAATCATTTTTTTTGACATATTGATATATTGGTTTGAAATTTTAGTTGGTATTTTTTTAAATATTTTTGGAAATTCTTTAAAATCAGGATATTGTCTAAATTTATCTTTAGTCAAATAAAATGCATAAGAATTACTTATACTGTAACAAGCAATCGACTTAAAAACTGCAATTCTAGCTGGTAAGCCCATAAAATAAGTTGTGTGACTACAAATCAAACCTTTAATTTTATTTTTGTCTAGTTTTGAATGCCAGTATAAAAATAAATCTATGGAATGTTTTAAAAATAATAGAAATTTTTTATCTTTAATTTCAATCGTGCCCACTTGATTCATTGCCAAGTATTCGTCATATATTATATCTCCAACTGGAATAGAAAAAATTTTAATTTCTAAAATGTCTTTTTTATTTTTAATTTTTTTTAAAATTTTTTTGTAAATAATATTGTTTAATTTACCTGTTTTTAACTTAGGAGTTATGATTCCTAAGCTATTTAAAGATTTAATAATATCTAGATTTGAAATCTTTAAAGTATCTTTAATATAAGAATAAATTTTTTGGATATTTGTTTTTGGTCTAGGGTTATAAAAATAAATATTTGCTTTATATTTTTCACTTAAAACATGAGAAAAATATGAAAATGAAATATACGATGCTTTAAAATTAAAATACTCAACTAATATTTTTTTTTCACTATTATATATTTTTTTTTGAAAAAAACTTATATTATTGTCTATATATTTTTGATAAATTTTTTTATCTGATAAAAAATTTAGTATTTTTTTTATAAGAGCCATAATAAATAGTTTTATTAACAAAAGGATAAGCTTAATCAAGTGAATAAAAAAACGATATTCATTCTGGGTGGTGGTTTAGAGCAATTAGAAGCTATCAAGATGAGTAAAGAATTAAATCTTTCAGTGATTGTAAGTGATAAAAATAAGAATGCGCCAGGTATAATACACTCTGACAAATTTTATAATTTAAGCATTCAAGACTTCAAAGGTAATCTTGCTATAGCAAAGAAACATAAAACCAATGGAGTATTTACACTTTGTTCAGAAGTTGCCGTACCTACTGTTGCTAAGATTACCTCTAAATTAAAGCTTATGGGTATTTCTATAGAGACAGCAAAACTATCTACAAATAAAATCAAGATGAAAAATCGATTTAAAAAAAAAAATATTAAAACTCCAGAATTTGCATCCATAAAAGATCATGATGAATATAAAAAGTTTATAAAAAAAAATAAATTTCCTTTTGTTCTAAAACCTACAGATGCATCGGGACAAAAAGGAATCGAATTAATTAATAATAGTAGAGATATTAAAAAAAAAATTAATATAATTAAAAGTTTTAGCTCTGACAAAAAAGTTTTAATTGAAAAGTTTTATAATGGCTATGAGCTGAATGTTGTTGCTTTGGTAGAAAATAAAAAAGTAAAATTTTTAAGTATTTCTCACAGGAAAACATCTATTAAAAAAAGTTTTGGAATTGCAACTGAGCATATATATCCCTCAAAACTGAATAATACACAACTGAAAGAGCTTAAAAAACTTTGTATCAAATCAATTAAATCAATAGGGCTAATTAATGGTGTAGCATACCCACAAGTGATTTTAACAGACAACGATGAATTTTATTTAATTGAAATTGCATCAAGAATACCTGGTGGTTATATGAGAGAAATGGCTTTAATGGCTTCTGGTATTGATCCAATTGAATTTATGATCCATCATTGTTTGGGATACAAAAACAGTTTAGCAAGATGCAAAAAACATATTAAAAAAAAGTCAATCTATATTAAATTTTTTACTAAATTAGACTTTGAAAAAATTAAATATATAAAAAGAATAAAAGGATTAAATAATGCCAAAAAAACAAAAGGCATATATGATATTTTTTTTAGGAAAACAAAGCAAATACCAAAATTAAACTCATCTCATGATAGGTTTGGAGCAATTTTGGCATATGGTAACAATATAACTCAAGCAATTAATAATGTAAAAAAATCTATTAATAAAATTGATTTTGTAAAAAAATAAATTATCTTTAAACTCTGAATGTTAAATCTCAATAAAATAAAAAAAAAAAAATATCCATTTATTATTGCTGAAATGTCAGGAAATCATAATCAAGATTTTACTAAAGCAAAAAAAATAATTGATGCAATCTCAAAAACTGGGGCTGATGCTATAAAATTTCAGACTTTTAAGCCTGAAGGCATGACTCTAAAAATCAATAAAAAAGAATTTTTGATAAAAGAAAAAACTAGCTTATGGAAAAATTCAAATTTATTTGATCTATATAAAAAATCTAGCATGAAGTGGGAATGGCAAAAAAAATTATTTGCTTATTCTAAAAAAAAAGGTTTGATACCTTTTAGTAGTCCATTTCATATTGAAGCAGTAAACTTTTTAGAAACAATAAACTGTCCTATGTATAAAATAGCTTCGTTAGAAAATACTTATTTCCAATTAATAGAATCTGTAATTAAAACTAAAAAACCATTCATAATTTCTACAGGAGCAACTAAGCTAAATGAAATTAATCAAATAGTAAAATTTATTAAAAAAAGAGGCTGTAAAAATTTTGCCCTATTAAAGTGTACAAGTTCATACCCAAGTAAGTTTAAGTATTTGAATTTAGATACAATACCTGAGTTAATAAAAAAATTTGATTGTGTTGTTGGTTTTTCTGATCATACAATAGGAACACAAGCTGCAGAAGTTGCTGTCTCACTAGGAGCTAAAATAATTGAAAAACATGTCATGCTTAATAAAAAAGAAAAATCAGTAGACTCAGGTTTTTCAATGACTCCATCAGAATTGAAAAACTATATAGATAGAATAAAGAATGTAATAGACATTAAGGGGGAGAAAAATATCTATTTATCCAAATCTGAAAAATATGCAAGAACAAGAAAAAGAAGTATTTATGTCTCTAACCAAATAGAAAAAAATCAAAGAATTACTATAGAAAATATAAAAATCGTAAGACCAGGTGGTGGTTTGGAAAGTAAATTCTTTGAACGATTATTGGGCAAAAGAGTAAAAAAAAAATTAACCATCGGCACACCTCTAAAGTTAGAATATTTAAAATAATTAAAGAATAGTTAAAATTTTTTTAACTATTCTTTCTTTGCCATTTATTAAATTTTTTTTTAATTTCTTAGCATTATTAACTGCCAGGAAGTATGTTATTTTTTCTTTAAATTTAAATTCTAATTCTTTTTTTTTTTGATTAACATTTCCCAAATAACTTGCATAAGAAAGTTTATTCCACGCTTGAGAATTTTTTTTTTGATTTTCAGCGGTACTAAATATAATTCTATGTATCTTAAAAAATAAGCTTTCGAGAAGAATTGTGCCACCAGAAATGATTGCTATTTTTGATTGACTGAAATATTTTGATATTACACTTGTATCTCTAATTATCTGAATATTATTAGTACCTTTATTCAATTTTATTATCACTTTTTCTCTTAGGTCATTTTTTTTTAAAATAATGATTAATTTTAAATGTTTAAAATTTCTTAAAAGAAAAGATGTCACAAAGATTAAAAAACCATTGTCTTTTACGCCTCCACCTGAACATATTAATATTTTTTTTCTTTGAGACTCGTGCTTTAACTTGAATTCATCTCTTATTATCATATATTTCATACCTAGTAGAAGTGTTTGTTTTTTTTTATCAAATAGTATTTTTGAGTATTCTTTTTTTTTAACTATTGGATTTGCGTTAACTATGATGTCAGCATAAATCTTTTTATTTTTTTTATTTAAATTGTCAAACTGAAGCCATTTTATTTTATTTTTCTTAAGTATTTTTTGAATCTTTACATTAATATTAAAATTATCAATGACTAAAAAAAAATTATTAGAAACTATTTTTTTTCTCAAATAATATAAATTTACTTCATCTTCATCAAAAAGGTTTTTACTATAAATTTCTTTATAATAATTATTTGATACATATTTTTTTTTTACACCAAATAAGTAACACTGGTAACCTTTTGAAAAAAAAGATTTTGCAAGATTGTTAATTCTATTTAAATGTCCAAATCCTATTTCAATATCTGCTTCACAAATAAATATAATTTTTTTTTTCAATTTTTTTTAAGTCTTTTTATTAATTTATATTTTATTTCTACATCACTCCAGTCCTCATGATTATCTATATCAGAAATATGATTATAATTTAATATGATTGGATAAGCACTATTTGAAAATATATTTGTTCCATTTAAAAATGTTTCCTTGGTACCGAAATAAAATTGCCCAGCATCATAATATGCTGATTGTAAATCTTGAGTTCTTTTTTTAAAATTTTTTTTATTATATGGTGATATATTATTTGAAGAGTCTATATAAAAGGATCTCTCAATAGGATGTGCATACCTACAAGCTCCAAAAATATATTTTTTTTTATTTTTTAAAAATATATTATGTGCATGAATTAGATTCAATTTATCAATTAAAATACTAGTTGAATATATGCAGCAAATATTACTAAATTTAATTTTTTTTCTCTCTAATTGTTTTATCGCATCTACTATAACTTCTCTCGTTGGGGTATAATCATTCGCTAGTCTTTTGCCCCTTATAAATGGTACTTTTGCACCATATTTTTCTGCTATTTTCTTTATTTTTTTACTATCTGTTGAAACAATTATTTGATCAAATAATTTAGTGCTTAGTAAGGTTTTGATAACATAACTAATAATAGGTTTACCTAAAAATAATTTAATATTTTTTTCTTTAATTCTTTTGCTGTGCAGTCTTGCGGGTATTATTGCTATATTCATAACTAATCTTACTAATAAATATTAATTTTTATTAATGTGTTTATAATTTTTTAAATATAAATATTCTGCATATTTAAAGTCATCTTCATTGTCAATATCCACAAATTCTTTATTTGGAATGACTACGTATCCTACTTTGTTACTTGTTAAAGAATTATGCTTTTTAATAACTCTGATATTACAGCATAGTACATTTGATCTGAAATAAACAAGGTCTTCACCACAATGTTTTTGTCGGTTTAAATTTTTTCCCACATCTATTCCCTTATTTGTTCTGTATGAAACAATATATTTTTTTTTTTTTCCAATTATTTTTAAAGCTTTTTTAGGATGTTGCTTAGCTTTAGTTACTACAGCAGCAGAATCAAATTTTTTCTTAAGAACAAGTTCTATTAATCTATCTATATCTTTTGTTTTTTGAAATGGCACAGTTGCAAGTAATCTTACAACTATATCTGGTGTATAATTTTCTTTTTTCTTTAAAAAATCAAGTGTGTGTTTAATAAAATCAATTTCATTAGAATTTTTAGCAGATAATTTTTTTGGTCTTAAAAATGGTACTTCAGCTTTATAACTTTTAGCAATTCTTTGATATTTTACACTATCAGTTGAAACTATCACTCTATTTATATATTTTGATTTTTTAGCGGCACCCAATATCCAGCCTACCAGATGTTTGTTTCCTAATAATCTTATATTTTTATTTTTTAACTCTGAAGATTTAGACCTAATACCAATAATACTTAAAATATTTTTTTTTTTCATCTATTTTTTAATAATTTGTAAACTTTTTTATTTGTTTTTAAAATAAGTTTTTCTTTTTTTGCCTCATCTACAATTCCACCTAATATAGTATCTATTTCAGATTTTTTTTTATCCGCTATATCTCTTTGCATTGATGTTGTCAGGTTATCAGGAAATTTACTAATTTCTTTTATTACATCTTTATATTTTAAATTAATACCCTTACACTTTGCTAAACGAATTGTTTCTTTTAAAACTGACATTAACTGATTTTTTTTTTCTTGTGATTTTCTAATTTCTCCTAAATTTAGATTATATAGGGCAGTAATAGCTGATAAAGCGTTAATTCTCACTAGTTTGGTCCAAATAACAAGGTTATCTGAATTATATATTTTAACCTTAAGATTAATTTTTTTTAAAATTTTTTTTGTAAAATCTAAATTTTTAGAATTAAGTTTGTTTTCAGAAGACATCGTAATAACTGGTTGACTTATAGAGTTATGGATAATTAAATCTTTTTTTTCCTTAAATGAAACTGTTTTTCCAATATTTGCTATTATAACTTTTTCGCCATAAATTTTTTTTAAGATATCCACATGTTTTAGTCCATTTAAAAGAGGAATAATTACCCTATTAGATTTGATATCAATTTTTTTTATTACTGATTTTAAATGTTGATATTTTACACAAATAAATATTATGTCAAAAAATTTTAATTTTTTATTAGTAAATTTAATTATATTTTTTTTATTTCCAAATAATTTACTTTTAAGTGTGTAGCTAATTTTTTTATTTTCTATTTTTCCATTACTACACACTACATCAAAATTTTTATTTGATAACAAGACTGCTAATAAACCACCAATACCACCTGGTCCTATTATGCCTATTTTAATTTTATTATTTTTTATCACTCTTAGTTGAAAGCTAATAAATTTTTTTCAATAACATCACAACCCCAGCCTGGTCTATCTTCAACTTTTAAGTAGCCATTTTTTATTATAGGTTTGTGGGAAAAAATTTTTTTAATCTCTGGTGGTTCATCGAAATCTAGTTCTCCAATAAAAAAATTTTGTACTGAAGCTGCTAAATGAGTATTGATGAAAGTACCAAGATAACCATTATAGTTATGTGTAGTAATATTTAGATTATATAAATTTGCAAGATCAGCAACTTTTTTTGATACTCCAAACCCAATCCAGGCTGTATCAACTGATGCATAATCTAGAGCCCCTAAATCAAAAAAAGGTTTATACGAACTAACGTCATTCAAAGTTTCACAAGATACAATTGGTATATTTGTAAATTCTTTAACTGCTAATAAATTTTTTGCATCTGTTACATCTATCTCAAGCCATTTCAAATTATATTTTGATAATATTTTACAAATCTTTTTTAAGTCAACTGGTTTAAAATTAAAATTTAAATCTAATGCTATTGAGACTTTATTATTTACACTTTTTTGTAAGTTTGAAATCCAAAAATCAATTCCATTACATGTTTCATCTGACATCGTCAAACTTGGATTTTTAAACTCATGCTTGTGCCCAGGCATGTATATAAAACTTGTTTTATCAAAAATTGCAATATTAGTTTTTAAAACTTTTACACCTGATTTAATTACTTCTTTTCCAAATTTATTTAAATCTTTCAGAGTTTTAATTTCAGGCTTCTTAGCTTCCTTTGCATTTCTAATTCTTGTTGTTCCACAGTGAGACCAATAAACTTTTACTTCATCTCTTAATTTACCTCCAAACATTTGATAAACAGGAAGATTGTAGTGTTTACCATTAATATCCCAAAGTGCGTTTTCTATTCCTGCAATTATACGTTGAACTAATGATCCTGGATTTGATTTGGTTTTTGTTTCTAATTTCCAGATTAGTTTATTTATTTCTATTGGATCCTCTCCAATTAAAAGGTCTTTGTAATCTCTTAAAATTCCTTCATATCCATTTTTGTTTCCAAATGTATCTGTAGTTTCACTCCAACCAATATGTTTTGTATCTGTTTCAATTTTTAAGAAAGACCAAGGCTTCCAGCCAGCCATGATATTAAAAATTTTTATATCCTTAATTTTCATAATTTTAATAGAAAAATTAAATTTAATATTTAATATTTATTTAGATATTGTATATAAAGTTTAACAAACAATAAAAATATAATTATTATTCAAAAAATATTAAATGTCGAATTTAACCAATAGATTGGGTAAAAAACCTATAATTATTGCTGAGGTTGGTCAGAACCATCAGGGTTCATTAAAAATTGCAAAACAGTATATTAAAGAATTTGCTTTTAGAGGTGCAGATATTATTAAGTTCCAATCTAGAAATAATAAAGAATTGTTTTCAAAAGATGCATATGAAAAAAATTATAACAGTGAAAATTCATTTGGGAAAACTTATGGTGAGCATCGTGAAAAATTAGAATTAAGCTTCAGTGAATTAAAAATACTTAAGAAAGAGTGTAATAAATATAAATTAAAATTTATGATAACTCCTTTTGACGAAAAAAGCCTAGAATTAATTTCAAAAGTAGGTGTGGATATAATTAAAATTGCATCTTTTGATTTGGGCAATCTACCTTTCATAGATCTGATAGCGAAAAAAAAAAAGGTAGTAGCCATAAGTACTGGCGGTGGTAATTTAATTGAAATTAAGAAAAGTGTTGAGCTTTTACAAAAAAGAAAAATTAAAGTTATTCTACTTCATTGTGTATCTGAGTACCCTTGTCCTTATAACAATCTAGGCCTTGAAAATATTACACTTTATAAAAAAAAATTTCCAAAATGTATAATAGGTTCATCAGACCATTTTAATGGAATACTCTCAGGTCCAGTAGCTTATCTTCAGGGAGCTAGAGTTTTTGAAAAACATGTTACTTTAAATCGAGGATGGAAAGGAACAGATCATAGTTTTGCTTTAGAACCAGAAGGGTTTGGAAGATTTGTTAGAGATATTCATAGAACTGGAATGATGCTTCCAACTAAAAAAAAAAATGATATTGGTAAAGAACCAGTTTTTACAAAGCTTGGAAAATCTTTAATTGCCAATAAGTTAATAAAAAAAGGAAAAAAAATAAAAATTAATGATTTAAGTGGAAAGATATTTCAAGAAAATATAGTTTTGGTTAGATATTCACATAAAATTATTGGAAAAAAAGTAAAAAAAAATATTTTGAAAGGCACGCCAATATCTTTTAGTGATATTATCTAGGATGAAGAAAAAACATATTAGTGTTAACTTTCCAAAAAAAAGAGATTTAGGTAAAAGAAATTGGGGTAAGGAAATTTTACTATCAATAATCCCTAAAATTTTATCTTTAAAATTATTGAAGATGAAAAGAGGTGCAAAAGGTGGTCTGCAATATCATCATAAAAAAAATGAGTGTGGTTACATTTTATCAGGAAAACTCTTAGTTAGATATGACAAGGGTAATAAAAGATTAGTAAAAAAAATTCTTAAGGCTGGTGATGTATTTCACTTTCCTCCAGGCTCTGTGCATCAAGAAGAAGCAATTACAAAGTGTGAAATTATAGAAGCTTCATCACCACATTTTAACGATAGAGTTCGGGTTGAAAAAAAATATAATATTATTTCCAAAAAAGGTCTTCCTAGCACAAAAAAAAAGGATGTTATTTCGAAGTGAAAATTGTTGTTTTTATTGAATATTTTTAAATAAAAATGACTATTTTTGACAAAGATATCTTAAGTTTCCTGATCCAAACCTTAAATTAAAATATTTGTCTCCCTTAAATGTTTTTGGAGTTACATCAGCACCCTCAACACCATCTACTTTACTTACTTTTGAAAAACTTTTTTTCAGCATTTTTTCAAAAGATTTTCTTGAGGTAGATTTATATTCACCATAACTGTGATCTAAAATACCTTGCATTCTTAATGGTGAAATTAAATTGCTTAACCTTTTAAAGGCATACTCCATATTAACATCAATCATTACTCTTCTGCAGAATCTCCAAAGGTCAAGTTCCTGTCCACCACTTCCTGCTATAAAAACAAAAAAATGACCACCTTTTTTAATCACTCTCGAATGATCTCTGATCATAGATGCGATGCTTGTATTTGTATGATGCAATACACCAGCTGAAACAATTAAATCAATACTTTCATCTTTAAAATATAATTTATCAAATTTTGATTTAATAAATTTCATATTTTTGAATCTTTTGAATCTTTTTTTATTTGAATCAATAATATCTTTGCCACTATCAATACCTATCAACTCTTTTGGTTTAAATCTAGATAGGCTCTCCATATATCTTCCTGGTCCACATCCGCTATCTAAAATAGTTTTACCATTTAAAAAGTTTTTGTTTTTTGAAATTTGTTTTACTAATTGATTTATTCTTAAATCTACCATAACCCTGGAGGCATCATATTTTTTTTTAGATGTATTTTTTGGCCACATAAAATTAAATGCTTTTCTTGTATTTTGCCAAACATTTAATTTTAAGTTATTTTTATTTTTTTTTGTAATCCAGCCTAATTTCTCGAATTCATAAAAAATATTAAAAGTATTAAACCAAAAATTTAGGCTTAAATCTAAATCACTTGGATTTTTTCGTGTTTTTGCTAAAAAATCAAAATGCCATTTAATTGTAAGTATCATATAAATTTTTAGATCCTCAAAAATTGGGCTTCTACATTTTTTAGATAGTGAAATTAAATCATCAAAAGTTACTCTTTTATTTGCTCTACTCTTTAAATTTAATTTCTTGTATGCAAGTATTTCATTTAAGTTTTTTTTCATATTTATATAAAATAAGATGCTATATATATATTAAAATATGAAAATAAAAATTAAATCTTTTAATAAAAACCCAAAAAAACATATTAAATTTTTTAAAGATAGAGGCTTTTTAGTTTTAGAAAATGTGCTATCGCAGAGGGATTTTAAAGATATCAATAAATTGATAATAAACACTGCATCAATATATTTAAATAAAAAATTAAAATATAAAGATCTTGATAGTCCTAATTTTAATAAAGAACTAATTAAACTTAGGAAAAAAAGTAAAAAAAAATTCGCGTTGTTCTTTGATACTCTTCAAACTTCTATTGCTCTTTATAAACTTTGGAGCAGTGAACGAATACTTAAAACGATCACAAAAATAATGGAAACAAAGATAGATTTTATCTCAGCAACTGACATGCTTGTAAGAGTGGATTCACCTATAGACAAAAGAAATAAATTAGAATGGCATCAAGATTCGGCCTACTTTAGACAGAATAACTCTGGTTATAATGGTCTTAACTGCTGGGCTCCCTTAATTAATTTAAGTCTATCAATGGGTCCTTTGGAATTTCTTGAAAATTCACATAAAGCTGGATCTATAAAAGTTTCAAAAGAAAGAGCAGGTAGATTTAAATCTTTACAAAGAAAAATTCCCGAAGCAACAATAAAAAAATTTAATATTAAAAAATTTAAATTAAAACGTGGAGACATTATATTTATGAATATGGATACAATTCATAGAAGTGGCGAAAATATAAGTAAACTTTTTAGAATGTCTAGTATTTGTAGATATCATAATACTAGAAAAAAAGATTTTAACCCAGGCCTAAATATTTATAGATATAGTGATAAACGATTAAATAAAAAAATTCACGGTTTTTAATTTAAATTATTAAAAATAATCTTGAATGTTTAATCTTTTTTTATTAAATTTATTATAATAAAATAAATTTAATATTTTCCACTCTACTGCGTGATTGAAAGAAAATCTTTTCTTATAAGATTGACAAATTTTTAAAAAACTTTTTTTATCTTTATTTGATAACAGTTTTTTACTCTCATTAGGAAATCCAGAAAAGCCCTGTTTTTTAAAAAGTAATTTATTACCAAATACACTGGTAAATACATTTTTTAAAATTAGTTTTGTTTTTAATTTTGATGATTTATTTTTTAAATTTAATTTATATTCAATGGGTAAATTCAAAGCAAATTTAATTATGTTTCTATTAGTATAAACATTTCTGATTTCAATGGAGCACTCACCAGCTAAAATATCATTGCTTATATTGTGGACACCTACAGCTTGAACAAAATAGTCAGTAAATAAGCTTGCTTGAATTCTTGATTCTTTTGGAGATAAAAACTTATTATATTTTTTATAAGCTTTTTTCCACATATCAGCAGGTATCATTTCATTTGATAAAATCTTGGTCTTTTTTATATTTGAATATGGTGATTGATTTAATGATGTAGTAGGTTTATTCCAATTAATCTTTTTATATAGAGAATAACCACCAAATATTTCATCTGCACCATCAGCCGAGAAACAAACTCTTACTTTTTTCTTTTTGAAAAATTCAAATACTTTTAATCTACCAACTAGATCATGTGTTAAAAATGGAAATTTAAAATACTTATAGGTTTTACTTAAACTAAAAAAATATCCTTTTAAATTTATTTTAATTAATCTAAATTTTTTAAAATCAAAATGATCTTTAAAACTAGTTATATTGTCAGCAACAGGATCTTTTCCTTGATTATTTAGGCATATAAAAAATTTGTTGAATTTATTATTCTTAAGAAAATATGAGATTAGTGTTGAGTCTATCCCACCACTACATATGGTTCCAAAATTAGTTGTTGGAGACATTAACTCTGAAGTAGTAATTAATTTTTTTTTAAGTAGATCTGAACTTTTTTTAAGGCCTATTTTTTTAAAATATCTATATTGTTTTTTATTAATCCAAGAAATTGGATCATCAAATTTTTTAGATGAAAAATTATCTTTATTAATATCAAGTGTATAAAGTTCACCAGGAGTAAGATAAGAAATATCATCATAAATAGTTTTATCTAAATGTAAGAAGTGTCTAGTTTTAAAATAAGTTCTAAAAATTTCATTATTTATCTCTAGTTTTTGATTAATAAATTTCTTTATTGGATCGGGTGTAGAACTTATTATTAAATAATCCTTATCCTCATATTTGAAAAGTCTTTTTTCACCTTGTGGGTCTGTTGCAAAAAAAATTTTACCTTCTTGTTGATTGTAAGCAGTATAGGCAAACATTCCGTCTATATATTTTAAAACTTGTTTTGTTGTTATTTGATCATGTAGATTGGCTAAAATTTCAGTGTCATTTTTATTGGGGTTTTTTAATTTCAAAAATTTTTTTTTTAAAACTTCATAATTGTATATTTCACCATTAAAACTTATGTGGATTTTTTTATTAATCGATTTATACAGCTCATTCCCTTTTTTAATTTTTCCAGTAATTTTTAAAATCGAATTACCAATAAAAAGCCTTTGATCTGAAAAAAAATTATATAGCTTTTTGTCAGGGCCTCGACTGTGAAGCTCATCTAGACTCTTAAGGCAATTTGATTTATTAAGCCTATTTTTCTTTGAAAAAATAACTAAAACACCACACATAATTTTTTTAAATCTTGTTAAATTAATTAAGAATTAAATTTATAAATAGCTTATAAGTCATTTTATTAAAAAAAAATAAATTTAAAACAAAATTAATGATCACCTAAAGAAAGATGTTAAAAATTATTAAAGCTTCTATTAGGTTTTTTTATAATAATTTACACCTAAATAAATATGACAAAGCCTACATAAGGCATAATAAAAAAAAGTGGAAATCTTATATTCCTACTAAAAATAATGGAAAAATAATTTTAGTAGATTTATTCCCCTGGAATCCTTTTATACATTTTTGGAGCTATCTTACCAATATTCTTTCAAAAAATTTTAACGCTGAAATAAAATTTTTTTATTTTGACTTGTATGGAGGCAGACTAAGTAGAACCAGTCTATTTATATATAAACTAAAAAAAATATTTAAATCCTTTAATGTTAATGAAGGTATTTCTGAATATAATTTTAAGTATTCACAAAATGAATTATCAAGATATGAAAAGTTATTTTATAAGTTTGGAAGAAATAAAAAAAAATTATTAAACTATAGAAAAGATGATATTAAAATCGGTGATTTAATTTATGACACATATTTAAGAATTACATATAAACCAACAATTGATTTAAATGATAAAAAATTCAGATTAATTTTTTTTAGAGCTGAAAAAATTTATGAAGAATGCAAAAATTTTTTTAAAATTAATAACGTTGTTTGTGTAGTTCCAAGTCATACTTGTTATATTAATTTTGGTATCATTTCACGTTTAGCATTAAAACTAGATATACCTGTCATAAAAATAAGGCCAGAAAATCGTGGTAATGCCTTATTTAAATTAATAAAAATTGATTCAAAATATAAAGTTGATGAATTTCCATATTATAATTACAAAAAAATTTTCAGAAAATTTAGTAATAAAAAAAAGATAGAAGCACTAAAAATTGGTAAAAAATTACTTAGTTTAAGAATTTCTGGCAAATATGATAAAAATTTACCTTTTATGCCAATCAGTCAATTTAGTAAAAACTTGAAGATTAATAAAAAAATAAAGATACGACAAAAAGAAAAAATTATAATTTTTCCCCACTGTTATTTTGATAACCCTCATAGATTCAGATATATGATATTTGAGGATTTTTATGAGCAAATAAAATATTTTTTAGATCTTTCAAAAAAACTTAATAACTATGATTGGTATTATAAACCTCATCCTAATGAATTAAGAGGAGATCTGGATGTCCACAAAACTCTATTGAAAGATTTTCCAAATATACAATATTTAGATAAAAGCACAGGACATAATGATATCATCAAATTGAATCCAAAATGTATAATTACAAATCATGGTACAATTGCCCATGAATATGCAGCTTTTGACATACCAGTTATAAATACTGGTGATAACCACCATGTAGACTATGATTTCTCTCTTCACATTAAAACAAAAAAGAAATTAGATGAAGTGATGTATAATCTTGAAAAATATTGTAAAAAAATAAACTTTAATAAAAAATTAATTTATGAATTTTTTTATATGCATTTTCATTATTTCCCAAATTTAAATAATGAAAATATTTTACTTAAAAATAATTTTTTTGCAGATAAGAATATTAAAATAAATAATTCAAGTAAGCTTTTATATAAATTTTCAAAACAATCAAATTTGACTGACACCAACATAAAAAAATATGTTCGTGATTTCCTTGATAAAAATTTAAAATGATTATAAAGTTTTTATCCATATTAAAAAACCATTTCACATCTGCTTTAGAAATTTCTTTTTTAAAACAGAATATCAATATGAAATATACACCAAAAATAACTATTTTTATTATCAGATTTTTTTACTCATTTCCTTTTATTAGAAATTTAATTAAATCAAAAAATAGTAACGACCTTAAAAGTAATAATTTTTTTGAAAACCCGCTATCTGTATCTAGTGTCATAGGTAGAATTGAAAATGATGGGTACTTTATTTCTAAAATTGATAACAATAAAATTAATACAATTAAGCAAGAATTCAAAAAAAACTATTTCACCTATAGATTTAAAGATAGGAACAAAGATTTTTCTAAACAAATAAGAGATAATTTAGATTTAGACGAAATAATTGATATTTCGATAGCACAAAAAATACCTCACCTTACAATTGATATAAATCAAAAAGAAAAATGTTTAATTAATGAAATTGGAAGATCAGATTTTTTTTTGGAGATAGCAAAGAGTTACTTAAATAAAAAAAAAGTTACACTCCATTCTTATTGTTATATTTCTAACCCAATAGATACATCAATAATAGAGCAAAAAAAAAATGCACAATATTTTCATTATGACTGTGATTATAAAAAATTTATTAAGATATTTATTTACTTAAATGACGTGGGTCATGAAAATGGCCCTCATATTTTTGTGAGAGGAACTCATAAAAAAAGAAAGTTAATACATCTAAATGCAACTAGATTAAATGATGATGATATAGAAAAAAATTATAATAATCAGGTTATAAAATTCACAGGTAAAGCTGGAACAACAATATTCGAAGATACGTTTGGCCTTCACAAGGGAAAGGTTCCTGAAAAAAAGTCTAGAGCTATGTTGGTTTATGAATATGGTATCACTCCTAAGATACTTTATGATGGCTCAGAAATAGAATTATAACTACTCCCTCTATAAATCTTTAATTATAAGAATTAAAGTTTTTCAAATAATGAAATGATTTTTTACTTATTAAAAATTATCTAAATTTAATTTTTTTTAACTTAGTTAGGTCTGCTTTTGTGTCTACAGAAATGGACTTATCAGACATTTTTAACATTTTAACGCTGTAACCCATTTCAATAAATCTAAGTATTTCAATATCCTCAATATCCTCAAATATAGTTTTTTTTTTCTGATTATTAAAAGATTGAAGAGCCTTATATGGAAATGCATACATGCAAACCTGCCTAAACCCTACTTTAAACTTTTTATCTTTACTTGCTGGTATTGCAGCCCTCGACATATACATTAAATCTCCATTTCTTTTAAATACAAGCTTAGGAATGTTGAAATTGTTGTACAAAGAATTTTTATTTATCCTGCAGTATCCATTAATTATATTTTTTGGATCTTTTTGTGAAAATTTTATTAATTTTTTTAAATCATTTGGATTTAAAGTTGGTTCATCTCCTTGAACGTTGATGTAAGTATTCACTTTTATTTTTTTTGCAACTTCTGCAACTCTATCAGTTCCTGTTAAACATTTTTTAGAAGTCATAACAACATTTATGTCATTTTTTTGGCAAATATTTTGAATTCTATTATCATCAGTTGCTACATATATATTTTTTTTATTAACAATTTTTTTACATTGATTATATGTTCTAATAATCATGGGGACTCCATTTATTAACACTAAAGGTTTACCAGGAAACCTTGAGGATTTATATCTTGCAGGGATAACCAATATGTATGACATAAAAAATAAGTTTACTTATAAAGCATAAACTGAGGTTGAGTCTAACTTGTATTTGCTTGGTGTTATAGTGGTCAACGTTGGTTTGGTTTTTTTAAGAAGGTTGTATAATGATATAAGTTGATCTGTTTCTAATCTTCGTGGGTCTTCTGATGAATAACCATCAAATCCAGCCAGCATAATTTTTTTGGCATTACCACTAATTGCAATTGCTAGCACATATGAAATTACATGAGAATTAGGTAATATTGCAGAGCTTGATTTTACTTCAAATTTCCCACTTATAACCTCCATATCAAAGTTTAATATTCTATTATTTTTAAAAAATTTTTTAGTTTTAGAAGAGAGTCTTTCGTATGGCAAGATTATTGGTTGTTTTATTGAATTAAATTTTTTTCTATCTGTTATAAGTCTAATTGAGTTACATATGGCCCTATAATTAATTAATTTATCATTAATAGTTTTTTGAGTATTAATAGATATTACAATTGGTTTTTGTTTTTTAATATAATCTTCAATTGCGTTTTTGTGCTCTGCGACTGTTGGGCCTGTACCTATAATCAAAACTTCTTTATTTTTAATTATTTTTTTAGGATGCCAAGTACCATCATTTTTTCCTAAATACATACTGTTGCCTGAATCAAGTAGTTTTTTAGTATATTTTTGACCTCCCTCTTTTTTTAAGTGCTCTATTGCAGATAAGATATCAACAGAACTGAACCTCGGGTCTGAAATCATGACCTGAATAAACGTAGGGTGTATTCCATACTTGCCTGACAGATAGTAGAATATATTAGTACCCCATTTAAATTTATTATGTAGCTCTGTGAATTCATTTTGAACCAATTTAATTAAAGGCAAACTATCAACTTCTTTTTTTAATAATTCTTTAAATTGAACAACCAAGTATTCTGTTTTAGCATTTCCTGGTCCTCTACCCATCCCCATAACTGTACCATCTATCCATTTAACACCATGATTAATAGCTGTCTGGGTATTTGCCATAGCCATACCCATATTATCATGTGTATGTATTCCTAAATCATTTTTCCAGTTTTTTTGTAAAAGTTTAATAATCTTAGATGTTTCGATAGTCTCTAGATTTCCCATACTGTCTGCAAAATATAAAACATCAATAGGATATTTTGATATAATTTTTCCTAAGTTTTCAATCTCAATATTTGATCTATGAGAAATTTGCATAAGATTTAATCCAACCTTATAACCAAGTTGTTTAATCAATTTTAATGAAGGTAAAATTTTTTTTACTTCTTCAAAATGACACGCAACACGTACCAGATTAACTTTAGATTTTTTTTTATTTGTAAAAAGATAATTTATATTTTTAGAAATATTTTTAAATTTTGAATTGATTAAATCTGAAGCATTAACCATAACAGCTAGCTTCAAATTTTTTGGTATAGAAAGCTTATTTAAAAATTCATCTCTTGAGTAAGCACATGGACCCTTATAAGAAGTGCTCTCAATAAACCTAAATCCAATTTCAACAAAATCTACACCAGATACTGACATGGCTTTTAAGTAAGAAGAAATAAGTTTTTCTGAAAATTCCCAATTGTTGTAATAACCACCATCTCTTAAAGTGCAATCAAGTAAAGTTATTTTTTTAATCATTTAACATTATAGTATCAAAAAATTGAATAAGTACGTATATAATAAAAACTTAAAAATACAAAATAATATATGAAATTTAAAACTATTATTTTTGGATCGGGCTATCATGGCAGATTAGCTTTAAGAAAATTAAAAGAAAAAAAATCAAAATTTAATCCCATTTTTTTCTTAGATAATGAAAAAAAAAAGCACTATAGAACATGTATTGAAAAAAAAATTTTTCCAGTAGAAAAAATAAAAAAAGTAGATTTTGATAAAATTGCTTTATGTGGAAGAAATATCGAAAGTCAAATATATCAATTAAGAAAGTATAAAATTCCAGCAAAAAAATATTTATTTTTAGGAAAGAGTGAAATAAAACCAAACAAAAAAGATTTTCTACAAAGAAGCAGGCTTTTATTTAAAATTTTAGAATATGTAATAAATAAATTTAATAATGAAAATATTGAATATTGGGTTGATTATTCTGGTTTGTTATCTTTATTAAGAAATGATGATTTGGCTGAATTATCTGATGTTGAAATTTCGATTAACATAAAAGATATAATCAAAGTTGAAAAAATTTTATCTAAAAAAAATAATGTATTCAAAAGTTATTACATTTTGAAAAAAAATAAGAAATATGTTAAAGTGAAAAAAAAAAAATTTAACAGAATTGTACTTTTTTCTAATACAAAAAGTAAAAAATTTGAAATACCTAATGTAGACTTTGTAATAAAAGACTTACTAAAATATAAAGCTAAAAATTTATATTTAGAAACAAGCACGCCCATTAAGTTTTGGAGAAAAGAAAAAACAATTGTTTATAATGGTTTATCTTTAAGAGTCCCTAATTTCACCATGGAGTATATTAGGCTTTTATATGGTAAGGGTTGGCGACAATCTGTTGAGTTTTGGGGGTCAACTAAAAATGGATTTAAAGAAGTAAAAAAAAGTTTTTACTATGGCTTGCTTAAAAATTAAAATTTATCAAATTTATTTTTAATTTTAGATAATATTTTTTTTTTATAAAATTTTTTATCTTTTTCATAAAAATTTTCAATAATTACATCTGAACCCTTAGGCATATTAAGGTCAATATCATACCCAACTAAATTAGGATTCTTTTTTTTTAAATTTTTTCTATAAGTTCCCTTACTATCCCTCTTTATAAGTTTTTTAATGTCAGACTTTAAATAAATCTCAAAATATTTTTTAAAAATTTTTTTATTTTTTGTTTGTGTTGGTTTATCATAATATAAACACGAAATTATAAGATTAATTTTTTGGTCATGACAAAACTGATAAAACTTAATTTGTTTTTGGTACTGACTGATCCTAGATTTTTTATCATATTTTCTAGTTCTATCAGTTAATAGATTTGTGGTTTCACCATCAAACCATATAGTGTTGGGATATTTTTTCTTTAGATCGGTATATAGTAGTTTTCCAAGGGTGCTTTTTCCAGCACCTGATAACCCTGTAATCCAAATAACCATTTTTTTTTGGCAAAAAGTGTTGAACCTAAGCCTAGTATTTTTATATCTTTATCTTGTTTAATTTTTAATAAAAAATTAATTTTAATCCAATTAAAATTTTTTTCAGTGCATAAATCAAGCCAATTGAGCTATTAGTACTGGTC
>ENA-UOXV01000356-UOXV01000356.1-marine-metagenome-genome-assembly--contig:-NODE-356-length-64408-cov-9.166659_pt1 | contig 64408 bp, 59 predicted proteins | sample MGYA00238165_ERZ766961 | MGnify/ENA primary metagenome ERZ766961 (study PRJEB28924, sample SAMN03173240) | marine metagenome | biome: Marine; feature: Water; material: Subsurface seawater | place: North... | reverse complement strand
CAGCCTCCCCGGACAGGGTAGCCTCTCCGGACAGGGTGGTCTCGCCGGACAGGGTCGCATCGACGGTGTGGACCCCCACTGCTGCGCCTTTGCCATCGCGCACCAATCCGGTGACCCGCTGATTGAACAGTACCTGCCCTCCGGCGGCGATGATGCGCTCCCGCATGGCGGCAATGATGGCGGGCAATTTGTTGGTGCCGATGTGGGGGTGGGTGTCCACGAGGATGTCCAGGTCAGCGCCGTGCTCCACCATCCAACCGAGCACTTTTTTCCAACTCCCGCGCTTCTTGGAGCGGGTGTAAAGTTTGCCGTCCGAATAGGTGCCCGCTCCCCCTTCACCAAAGCAGTAATTCGAATCTGGGTTGACGGTGCCTTCGCGGATCAACTGGACCAAGTCCCGGCGACGCGCCCTGACCTCTTTGCCTCGTTCCACTACAATCGGCCGCAGGCCCAACTCGATCAACCTCAATGCGCAGTACAGACCCGCCGGCCCTGAACCGACCACGATGACGGACTGCGCGCCCGACACATTTTGCCAATCGCCTCGTTCTACGGGCACTTCCCCGATATCCAACCCCACGACCAACTCCATCACAGCAGGCCGCCGCCGTGCATCCAAGCTTCTTCTGAGCACGGTGAATTGCCGCGCATCAATGCCCTGTGCAGCCAAAGCCGCTCCAATGGCAGCAGTGTCTCCGGAGCGGTCAGGAGACAACCGTACCGTGGCTGTGTTGACCGGTTTTCGGTCTTTGGATTCACCCTGATTTCCAGTGTTCATTTCCACGGGCAAAATACGTTCACCCCCACCACCTAGAGGTTGTCAACCCGTTTAGCTTTGCGGCGATGGCCGTAAAAAAGGTACCCGAACTGCGCATCGAAGACCGTGGCATGGCCCCCGAGACCATGTTGGGACTGCTGGACCTCCTGCTTGTGCCCCGGCTCATCGAGGAGAAGATGTTGAGTCTGCTGCGGCAAGGCCGGATCAGCAAGTGGTTTTCCGGGATGGGACAGGAAGCCATTTCCGTGGGATGTGCTGCCGCCCTCGCCGAAGACGAGTTCATTTTGCCCATGCACCGCAACCTGGGGGTATTCACCACACGCGGTGTGGAGTTGACCCAACTTTTTGCCCAATTCCAAGGCAAGGCTTCCGGATTTACGCAGGGCCATGACCGCAGCTTCCACTTTGGCTCGATGGAGCACCACATTGTGGGCATGATCAGCCACCTCGGCCCCCAATTGGGCATTGCTGACGGCATTGCCCTCGCATCCAAAAACCGGGGTTCGGGCAAGGCCACTTTGGTGTTTACAGGAGACGGGGGCACCAGTGAAGGCGACTTCCACGAAGCGCTCAATGTGGCCAGCGTCTGGGACTTGCCTGTGCTGTTCTGCATCGAGAGTAACCACTGGGGTTTGTCCACCCCGAGCAGCCAGCAATTCCGTTGCGCCCAATTCATTGACAAGGCCGCTGGATATGGCATTCCTGCGGAAGACGCCATCCGCGTGGACGGCAACAACATCTTAGAGGTATACGACACCGTGCGGCGCGCAGCGGATTCTGTGCGCGAACGTCCGCGCCCCATCCTGCTTGAATTCGAAACGTTTCGGCGCCGCGGACACGAAGAGGCAAGCGGCACGAAATACTACCCCGAAGGGCTGGTTGAGGCCTGGGAGAAACGGGATCCGGTGGATGGCTACATCGACTTCCTCATATCAGAGGGACACATCAGCGGCGATGCCATCGACAAGCGAAAGAAGGCCATCCAAAAGGACATTGCTGAAGCGCTGAAGGCGGCAGAAGCGGAGCCCGAGGTAGAGGCAGACACCGACCGGGAAATGGAGCGGCTGTTCCATGCTTCCACCATGCCCGCGAGACCAGCCAGCAGCGACACCACCGAGAAGCGCTTCATCGACGCCATCTCCGATGGACTCGCCTGTGCCATGGAACGCCACGACAACCTCGTGTTGATGGGGCAAGACATCGGTGCCTATGGCGGCGTCTTCAAGGTCACGGATGGATTCGTGGACCGCTTTGGAGAAGACCGCGTGCGCAATACGCCCTTGTGCGAGAGCGCCATCATCGGCTCGGGACTCGGCCTGTCCATCGCCGGCATGAAGGCCATGGTCGAGATGCAGTTTGCCGACTTTGTCACCTGCGGATTCAATCAAATCGTCAACAACCTCGCCAAATTGCATTGGCGCTGGGGCCAACCTGCCGACGTGGTGGTGCGCATGCCCACGGGTGCAGGGGTGGCAGCCGGTCCATTCCACAGCCAATCCAATGAAGCCTGGTTCTTTCACGTCCCGGGCCTGATGTTGGCTTATCCCGCCTTTCCGGAAGACGCCAAGGGCTTGCTCGCCGCGGCATTCGATACGCCCAACCCCGTTCTTTTCTTTGAGCACAAGGCGCTTTACCGCAGCCTAACGGGCGATGTCCCCAACAACGATTACGCGCTGCCCTTTGGCCAGGCCCGGTTGATTGGGTCCCCCGCATCGGCGGTCATCATCACCTACGGAATGGGCGTGCACTGGGCTTTGGAACAAGCCGATCGCTGCCGGGCCGCAGGCTTGGGAGAAATCGGGGTGTTGGACCTGAGAACCCTCGCACCTCTTGATTGGGAGGCAGTGTTCGACGCTTCCCGAAAAGCCGGACGTGTTTTGGTGCTGCACGAAGACAACCTCACAGGAGGAATTGGCGGAGAGTTGACGGCGAGAATACAGTCCGAGTGCTTTGAGCACCTCGATGCACCGGTCTGTCGGGTGGCTTCCTTGGATACGCCCATCCCCTTTGCCCCCACATTGGAAGAAGGTTACCTGCCCAAACAGCGCCTCCCTCTTGCGCTCGATGCACTGCTGGCCTACTGAGGCATTTTTTTCACAACTGACGCACATCGCCATTCCGGTGGCGGGTCCACCCTACTTTGTGAACATGTCACGGAGTGAGTGCCACAATGCGACCCGAACCCTGTTGCTCGATGTCCTCGAACAATGCGCCCGACACATGGACGCGGTTCCGGCGCGAAGGGCCCAATTCAAACCGGTGGCTTACGCTGTGCACGCCGCGTTGGAGGACTTTGAACGCCAGTTCGTTCAGCCCGCTGAAATCGACCACGACCGCAGGTTGTTTTCGAGGGCACAAGACATGGCCTTGGAATGGATTTACTCCATGCAGGAATTGAGAAGGGAAGCCACATTGCGCGACCAGCTTGAAGTGCTTCCCCGGTGGGACCATGCCGGACAGCATTCAGCCCCTATGCCTTCGCCGTCGGCTGACTGAAGTCAGCGCCTCCGCATCACCTGCTGTGGGTTTCTGATGGCCTGCTCGATGGTCTTGATGTCGGCTTTGAGCATGCCCTTCTTGTCCAAACGTTTGGCCTGAACGATCAGCGCTTTGGCTTCTTTGGTCCGACGCTTTGAACTTTGAATGGCCGCGAGATTGAGCATGACTGCTGCCTTTTCCTCGTCTCTTTTGAGGCCCACATCCAAAGCTGTTCTAAAAGCCTTCTCTGCTTCGGGCAAGCTCGACTCCAGCAACAGGTTGCCCTGCAAGAACCAATATTGTCCGCGGTTGCCGGGCCAGAGGTGCTTTGGGTTGATTCCCGCGAGCACGTCACGGGCCTTGTCCAATTTTTGTTGTTGAATCCTGAAGGCGACCACGATCATGCGAATGCTGCGCAAGGCACTGAGCCCAAAGAGGATGGCGAGCAACGACATCCCTACTCCTGCTCCGGTGTAGCCGGAAATGAACTGCTGGATGGCGTAGGCCAATGCACCCGCCGCCAAAGCGAACTTGAGGATGCGAGAATCAAAAGGAAGCTTCATTCGTATCGTTGCTTGCAGGTTATTGAAACCGGTTGCGAAACTAACCCGCCTGCCGGAGAGATGGCATAAATTCGCTCTATCCGAGAAACCCCCGAATGAACCTCATCCGCTTCCGCGTCATCGTCGACATCGAGGAGGACGTCTTCCGCGACATCCTGATTGGCAAATCTGCCCCGTTGGAAGACCTGCACCGCGGCATCCTTGCTGCATTTGAGTTTGGGGAAGGGGAAATGGCCTCTTTTTTCCAATCGGATGAGGATTGGGGGCGCGGCCGCGAGGTTCCCCTGATGGATATGGGCATGGACGACACCGGCGAGCCCTTTCCTTCCATGCGCAACATCACGGTAGCAGACATGGCGGCCAAGGCCAATGACCGGATGGTCTATGTCTATGACTTCCTCCGGATGTGGTGCTTCTATGTGGAAGTCATGGCCGTAGAAGAAGGAGAAACACCAGAATATCCGCTGCTCGCCCATGAATTTGGCACGGCCCCGGATCAGTTCTCCAAAGAAGTCGACTTGATGGACGAAATCGAACCTGCAGAAGCAGAAGACGATGGTCCTTTGAGGACGGGAGACCCTGAAATCGATGCCTACTTGGACGACGAAGAGGAGGGCGGCGATGATGGACCGAGTTTCACCTCGCTGGACGATCTCGACGAGGCTGCATATTGACTTCTCTGCAGCGCACATCTCCACCGCGGGGCGAAGGTCCCCTGCTTATCTCCATTGTGGGCCCCACCGCTGCGGGCAAGACCAGCCTGGCCATCGCCATGGCCCAAGCCTTGGATACGGAGATCATCTCCGCCGATAGCCGACAATTCTATCGGGACATCCCCATCGGTACAGCCCAACCTACCGCAGAAGAGCGGGCCATGGTGCCCCACCATTTCGTCGACTTCATTGGATTGGAACAGCCGTACAACGCAGGTCGTTTTGCGCAGGACGCCGTGCCTTGGCTCGAGGCGTTCTTTGCGCGCCGAATGGATGAAGGGCGTTCCCCTGTGGCCGTTGTGGTAGGTGGCAGCGGATTGTACATCCAAGCCCTGCAGGACGGGCTGGACGACATGCCCCCCGCCGATGCGCAGATTCGAAAGGCGCTGAATGACCTCCATGCCGCCTCAGGACTCGCCCCTCTGCTGGCAGAATTGGAAGAAAAGGACCCTGTCCATTTCGCAACGATGGACCGGTCCAATCCACACCGCGTCATTCGCGCCCTGGAAGTTTGTCGCAGTTCTGGCGAGACCTACAGCAGCTTTCGCAAAAAGCAAGAAGAGCGCAGAACCTTGAACCACGGGGGGTGGACCCGAAACAGCGACAGGCCCTGGGACACCTTGACTGTGGGCTTGGGAGGACCGCGCACTTTCCTGCACGACCGCATCAATGCGCGCGCCTTGAGCATGCTCGAAGCCGGCTGGTTGGAAGAAGCGCGGCGGGTCAAACACCTGCGCGAGGTCAACGCGCTCAGAACCGTAGGCTATCCCGCGTTGTTTGATGTGTTGGACAACAAGATGGACATGGATACGGCCGTGCGTAGAATACAGGAAACCACCCGACAGTTTGCCCGACGCCAACTGACGTGGTTTCATCGCCAACCCGGGGTGTGCTGGGTGGATGCACGACAACCTGAGCGGGGCCTTGACCTCGTCCAAGCTTTTATGCGCCATGGACAGGTCTGAGCACATTGCAAAGCCTCACCGCGGCTTGGAGGGGTTTGACGATCAAACGGTCGAAGACCTCGAATTCGACGCCATCCGCGCCCTGTTGGAAGGCCATTGCAATTCGGATTCCGCGAAAAAAAGGGCACAAGGCCTCGCGCCCACCGCCCACCGCCCCACTGTGCTCGCGGGACTCGAATCCACCGATGAATTGCGGCGCATCCGCGTGGAGGGCTACACCTTTCCATCCCTTGTTTTTGAGGAAATCAAAGGGGAAATCAAATTGCTTGAGGTTTCCGGCTCGGCGCTGACCGAGGCGGGGTTCATGCGGGTGCTCCAGTGCACGCGCCTGGTCAACGACATTGTCGGGGCATTGAATGGCCGCGAGCGGGCATTTCCAAGGCTGTGCGGCATGCTCGGCTCCGTCCAGGAGAATCGGGAAATCGTAAAGGAAATCGAAGCGGTCTTTGACCCCAAAGGCGGTGTCAGAAGCAATGCGTCAGCCGCATTGGGCCGCATCCGCATCGATATGCAAACGGCCAGGCGACAAGTCAACCGGCAGTTTGACAAAGCACTCAGAAGCTGCAACAAGCAAGGTTGGCTGGCCGATACCCAAGAAGGCTACCTCAATGAACGCCGGGTCTTGGCCATCGCCAGCACCCACAAACGCAAGGTGCGGGGCACGGCCCTCGGCACTTCCAAGACGGGCTCGGTCACATTCATCGAACCCGCTGACTGCCATCAAATCAACCACGAGCTGGAGATGTTGCGCGATGATGAGCGCCGTGAAATCGTGCGCATCCTGCGAGAATTGACGCAGCGCATCCGCAAGCACACCCCGTTGATCAAGGCACAGCAGCGGTTGTTGGTCCAATTGGACTTCATCCAAGCCAAGGTCAAATTGGCCCTTTCCATGGATGCGGGCTTGCCGCAACTGGTCAAGGAAGTGCGGATGGATTTGCACAAGGCGCACCATCCTTTGCTGCTGCTGGCCCACCGAAACAAAGGGCTTCCCGTCGAGCCCCAGCACCTGACCCTGCATGCCGAGCGCCGCATGCTGGTGATCAGCGGCCCCAATGCCGGGGGCAAGTCGATCACCTTGAAGATGATGGGGCTGCTTCAAATGATGGTGCAGAGTGGGCTGCTGGTTCCCGTCCATCCCGACAGTGCGTTTGGCTTGTTCAAGTCCATACTGACCGACATCGGTGACAACCAAAGCATAGAAAACCAACTCTCCACGTACAGCTATCGGCTCAACCGGATGAAGGGATTTCTGCAGGCAGCGGGGAGAAACAGCCTGTTGCTGCTCGATGAATTCGGCACAGGCAGCGACCCCGAATTGGGTGGGGCACTCGCCGAAGTTTTCTTTGAAGAACTCTACGAAAAAGGATGCTTTGGTGTGGTCACCACGCACTACGCCAACATCAAGACCCGGGCGACGCAGATGCCACAAGCCGTCAACGGCAGCATGCTCTTTGACGCCGAGAGCCTCTCTCCTACCTACCGGCTTGATATGGGGCAACCGGGCAGCTCCTTCACCTTTGAGGTGGCCGAATTGAATGGCATTCCCCATGACCTCATCGATCGGGCAAAAGGCAAACTCAACCCGAAAAAGGTGCGGTTGGATGGCCTGATTGCTTCGCTGCAAAAGGAAAAGACGCGACACGTCAAGCTGACGGACCGTCAGCTCAAAGCCGAGCATGCCGCCCAAGAAGCCCGCCGTGATTTTGAGCAGCAGTCGGCCAAGCTCGAGGAGCGACAAGCATCGGTTCAGCGCATGGGTACAGAGCAGAATGCCGCGCTGGTGCGGGGCAAGAAACTGCAGCAGTTCATCGACCGGTTTAAGTCGGGACAGGCCAACAAGGCCCTGCTGGAAGACGTCAGAAAATACCTCTCTGTAGAGGGCGCCAAAAAAGCAGAGAAAGAAGAGGCCGCTGCGCGAAAAAAGGCCGCAAATGCCCGGCGACGGAAACCCCGTGCCAAGCAAAACGTGGAAAAGATTGCCGTGGGCAGCACGGTTCGCCTGAAGGAAGGCCGCCAGCGCGGGGAAGTCCTGTCCATCAAGGGCAAAAAGGCGACCGTCGCATTTGGCGAATTCCGCACGCGGGTCGAGCTCATCGACCTGGTCTGGGTGCGGTGATCAATCGAGGATGACCCGGCGCGTGCTCTGCGCGCCGCCGGGCAGCTCTACGGTAAGCAACACGAGTCCGCGGGGCCAATTCTGCACATCAATCTCGGCAGAGCCCCCCCACCACTCGGTATCCGTGAGGATGCGACCGGCACTGTCGCGGAGAACCAGACGGGCTGCGCTGGACCACTCGCCGCGAGACCAACGCACGTGGATGCGGTCCTGTGCCGGGTTCGGCTGTATGCGCACGTCCTTGGCCAAATCCATTTGAGCGATATCAGCTACCGCTTCGCATGCCTGTGCAGGCCCGCAAGGCACGGCGGCATCGTCATCTGGATAGGCACCGTGCAGGACGGTGGCGCCAGTGCCCACGGGGTCCAACCACAAATACAGTTTCTCATCACTGGGGTTGGGGTTGTCGTCCCAGTGGAACGACATCTTGCCATAGTAGTCGGGCTCATCAGGGCCTGTTCCTCCGCCTGCGCTTCCATTAGAACAAGCCGAAAGTCCCGCCGAAAGTGTGCCTATGGACAGCCCCTCTTCATTGAAGAGGTGCGACCCTGAAGATCCCCCTTCAGTGACACCGTGATTGGTTTCCGTTTCGATCCAATACACCCGCCAATGCGACCCAAAATCACCGAGACTGATGCTCGAAGTATTCTGTGTGAAGGTGCTGATTTTTTTGACATCACCAGAAGGGTGATGGATGCCCACACCGCTGCTTGCTCCTGAGCCACTCGCATCCCACCCGAGATAGTACACGTCCCAGCTCGAAGGAATTTCATCCTCCACTTCTACCAAGAGAAAATCGGAACCGTCGAAATTGTTGCCCTGGACGTCATCGGAATCGGCCAATCGGATCACCCCGGTGCGGCGCCGATTGAGGAAGCCATTACCGTCTCCACAATCGGGTCGCTCGTAATTGTAGTACACCTTGAGCAGCGCGAACTCATCGTCGGTGACTTCGCTGGCGCAGTGGAGCGCCGTGAGCATGTATTGCCGACAATCCAATGCGGTGGTATTCACCATGGCCCCAGAACAGAGGTAGGCCCCTCCACTTTCAATAATGGACAACCTCACTGTGGCGTCGCGCTGGCATTCCCAGCCTTCGATTTCGGGACATGCCACATCTACTTGGCAAGGTTCGCTGCCCCCGCGCGTGGCTGAGACGTCCCGAAAAAGCCCCGCAGCGCCTTCCATGAGCAAGCGCACTTCCTGCTCTAAGCCTTGGGGAATGTCGAGCCTGATCACCGCGACGTCGCCGGGCACATCGCCCGTGGCCAACCTACCATGTCCATCGTTGTCCCTGAAGTCATAAGGACCATCTTGCCAAGTGCCCGCTTCATTGGTCACCCACATCCGAACCCCTACGGGAAGATGAAAATCTGCAAAATGCAGTGCCAATCCCTGCACCCCTGGAAAGTGCACCGAGACAGCAGATTCGCCCGAATGATCCGGCGCCAGATTGACTTCATATGCAGACACAACCCCATAAAGGTGTTTGCCTTGTAAATCCGCCTCTCTCTCTGCGCGCTCCCACGCCCGGTCAGCATCGAAATGCGGCAGCCAGACCTCCTCTTGGTCTAAAGACAACAGGCCATCAGGACAGGGCATCGATTCGGTTTGCCCACAAACAAGGAGACTAAAAAACAAAGGAACTGCCGCAAAAAAAACGTGGCCGTATGTCAATCGATTCATGAATCTGCAGGTTCATCCGGCGGTGGAACATCTCCATTGAGCCGGCTCTAAAGATAACTGTCAGGCGGCGAGACTCCGATTTTTTTGGCAATTGACCACGGATGAGCGAACCTCTCCCTTCAACGACCACCTTATCTTGGGCGCATGAGTAAAACCGCCATGAAATCGGCCCTGCTCCCACTGGTCCTGTTCGGATGCATTTGTGCACCAATAGGACAGGTCGCGGCGCAAAAAACAGTGCAGGAACAAGGGGAGAAATTCAACACGCTGCTTTACTACATGAACCGCATGTATGTGGACTCCGTGGACCTTGATGGATTGGTCGAAACAGCCATTCGGGAAATGTTGGAGGAACTGGACCCCCATTCAGTCTACATCCCCGCGGAGGATCTCCAACAAGCCGATGAACCGCTGAACGGCAACTTCGAAGGCATTGGTGTCCGATTCAACATCATGAAGGACACCATCATGGTCGTTTCCACCATTGCGGGAGGACCGAGTGAGCGATTGGGCATCATATCGGGAGACCGCATCGTGGAGGTAGACGGTGAGGTGGTGGCCGGTGTAGGGATCCGAAACAAAGGCGTAATGGAGCGCCTCAAAGGGCCCAAAGGCACCCACGTGGATGTGGGCATCAAGCGCAGCCGGGTGACCGACCTCATCCACTTTGATATTGAACGTGACAAAATACCCATCTACAGTGTGGATGCGCACTACATGGTCGACAGCCGCATAGGCTACATCAAGTTGAACCGGTTCTCGAAGGAGACCATGGGGGAGTTGATTGCAGCGTTGGACGAATTGCAGTCCGCGGGCATGAAGGACTTGGTCTTGGATCTGCAAGGCAATGGAGGCGGCATGCTCAATACCGCCATCGCCATGGGGGACGAATTCCTGTCCGGCGACAGGCTCATTGTGTATACCGACGGCAGGTCATTCCCTCGGGAAGACCGCGTGGCGCAGCAGGAGGGCCGTTTTGAGCAGGGCCGTCTGGTCGTCCTCGTGGACGAATCCAGCGCTTCGGCCAGTGAAATCGTCAGTGGCGCCGTGCAAGATTGGGACCGTGGCCTGATTGTCGGGCGGCGGACTTTTGGAAAGGGCTTGGTGCAACGCCCGGTGCGTTTGCCCGATGGCAGTGCCGTCCGACTCACGGTACAGCAATATTTCACCCCCTCAGGCCGGTGCATTCAAAAGCCCTATGATGAAGGTGTGGATGCTTACCGGAGAGAGAAATATGAGCGTTTTGAAAAGGGTGAATTGATGTCGCTGGACAGCCTTGAACTGCCGGACAGCTTGCGCTACGAGACCCTGACCCAAGGGCGCACTGTCTATGGTGGTGGGGGCATCCTGCCCGATGTTTTCGTCCCCATCGACACCTCGATGAACAGCGTTTATTTCACCGATTTGCTGCGCAAAGGCCTGTTCAACCGGGCCGTGCTTGAATACGTGGACGCCAACCGCAAACGCCTCGAAAAAGAACTGACCGATCGCGCTGCTTTTATCCAGGATTACGCCGTACCACAAGCCTTGAGCGACCAGCTTGTCGCACTGGGTGAATCCGAAGAAATTCCCTTTGTCGAAGCCGATTGGAACACCAGCCTTCCGGCGGTCAACATGAGGCTCAAGGCCATTTTGGCGCGCAGCCTGTTTGATACTTCTGCGTTCTATGAAGTCTTTAACCCGATCAACCCCATTTACAGGCGGGGCATCGAAGTCCTCAATGACGGAACGTACAAGAGCGCCGGCGTCGATGGCCGGTAATTCACGCCCTTCATCTGAAGAATCCCTCAAAAGCCCTGCTTCACGTCTTTGTTGACCATTAATTTTGTCCCATAACACGATACCCTACACCATGAAAATCCACCGTAACCTGGCCCTGCTGGCCATTCCCCTGCTGCTCATCGCCTGTTCGAGCGAGGATGGAGGTGACGACGCCGTTGGATACACGCCCATGAACGAAGCTGAGGCGGCCACCCAAAAGGATGCTGCAGCGGCTGACCAAAAAATGGACCCCGCGCGCGAAACAGCGGAAGAGCCTGCTCCTACTGGACCTTCCACAACCATGACCTTTGCGGAAAACGCTTGGGACTTTGGCACCATCGACGAAGGAGATGCCGTGACGCACATCTTTAAGTTTACCAACACTGGAGACAACCCGCTCATCATTGACCGGTGCAAAGGATCCTGTGGCTGCACCGTTCCTCAATGCCCCAAAGAGCCCATCGCTCCTGGAGCAGAAGGTGAGATTGAAGTCAAATTCAACTCCAAGGGAAAGAAGAACAAGCAGACCAAGACGGTGACGATCAACGCCAATACCGTCCCCGAGCAAACCCGCATCACCATTTCGGCCGATGTGACGCCGGCCCCGGCGGCCGACGCAGGGAAGTAATCCTTCGCGTTGAACTGCAGAAAAAAGGTCCCTTCGCGGGACCTTTTTTTTTGGTTTGGTTCTGAAGGTTGCAAGCAACTTACTGCAACAGGCCGTCGATGGCGTCGGCCAGTTGTCTGTCCTTATCGGTCACCATCCGTCCGGCATCGTGCGTGTGCAGTTCAATCCGCACATAACTGAATTCGTTGTGGAAGGTGGGGTGATGGGACTGCCGTTCGGCCAAAAAGGCGACACGCGTCATGAAGGTAAAGGCCTCCTGAAAATCCTTGAATCGAAATTCCCTGACGAGGCGGTTGTCCTTTTCGAGCCACATAGGTCTTGCAATCAGCCGTGAATGTAGCCAAGGCACGTTGTAATTGCGCCCGTTGGGCGATTTTCGCACCCATGGACCCCGATCTCGCGCCCGAACAAGACCCCCCCATCGGCTTTGCGCCTCCCTACATTGACGAGGCCACCATCGCTGCGGTAGAGCGCGTGTTGCGTTCTGGATGGATCACGACCGGGCCGGAAACCGCCAGCTTCGAACGTGAATTGGCGTCATTCATAGGGTGCACCCAAGTCGTCTGTGGGGGTTCTTGGACCGGTCTCGCGGGCGTGGTGCTCGATTGGTTTGGCGTGGGACCCGGCGACGAAGTCATTCTACCGGCCTACACCTATTGCGCTACGGCCAATGTGGTGTTGCACCGGGGCGCCCACCCCGTGCTTGTGGACCTGCCTCCAGCTGCCGACCGCGACGGATTGAACATCACGTGGGACATGGTGGCTCCGCTCCTGACCTCCAGAACCAAGGTGGTGATGCCTGTAGACATCGGAGGCTGGCCCATCCTCAACGGGGATTGGAAAGGTGCATTGGAGGTTTGGAGCCGGGAATCGGGATTCACGAGCGACCACCCGGTTCAATCTCTGTTGGGGCGGCCATTGCTGTTGGCTGATGCTGCGCATGCTTTAGGGGCACAAATCGATGGCCAGCAGGCGGGTAGCCAGGCCGACATCAGCATCTTCTCCTTTCACGCAGTCAAGAACCTCACCACAGCCGAAGGCGGCGCAGCGGCGCTCTCATTGCCCGCCTCATTCCATGCCGAAGAGGTACAGCGCACCCTGAAGTCGCTCTGTTTGCATGGCCAATCCAAAGACGCTGCCGCCAAATTCAAGTCGTCGGGCACAGGAGGGTGGCGATACGATGTTACCCGCCCCGGCTACAAGTGCAACATGACCGACATACAGGCGGCCATGGGACGGGTGGCCTTGGAACGGTATCCCGAAGACCTCGCCCACCGCAACGCCTTGGCCGACGCGTATGACCAAGGGTTGGCTGAAATTCAACACGTGGCGTCCCCTGTGCGATCCGATGACCGAAGGCGCAGTGCCGATCACCTCTATGTGGTTCAGCTGTCCGCCCTTCTCTGCAGCCACCGCGATGCCATCATGGGCCATCTCGGCACGGCCGGTATCGCCACCAATGTCCATTTCCCTCCCCTGCCGACGCTTTCAGCGTACCGAGAAAGGGGGTATGATCCTGCAGATACCCCCGAGTCGGTCGACGCCTACGCCGGGGCCATCAGCCTGCCCATCCACCGACAAATGTCCACGCGCGATGTCCAGCGCGTGTGCCGCACCTTGGCGCAGGCCATCTCAACGGTCATTTCTACAGGGACCAAATGAAGCGCGCGGGCGACTTGATTGCGGCCGCTGTGCTGCTGGCATTGCTGGCGCTGCCGATGGCCATTTTGGCATTGGCCTTGCGCCTGCGAGAAGGGCCAGGCGTCGTGTTTCGCCAGACGAGAATGGGCCGTCAGGCCGTGCCGTTTACCATTTTGAAATTTCGGACCATGCGGCATGCCCAAGCCGGCGAAGCCGAGATTACCGCTGGAGACCAGGATGCCCGCATCTCCGGACTGGGCAACACATTGCGCAAGTACCGGCTGGATGAATGGCCACAACTCTGGAATGTCCTGCGGGGGGACATGAGCCTGGTCGGCCCCAGGCCGGAAGTGCCGGCGTTTGTGGATGTAGATGATCCGCTGTGGAAGAAAGCCCTCTCCGTGCGCCCAGGCATCACGGGCCCCGATGCCCTCGCTTTCAAGGATGAAGGCCTATCGCTGGCTGCCGCTACAGACCCTGAAACCCATTACCGCCTCAACATCCTTCCGGCGAAACTCGCCATGCAGGCGGACTATGCCGAAAACCGTTCGGCGATGGGCGATATCGCCATCTTATTCCGCACGCTCGGTGCGCTTCGGGGTTGAGCACCCTTCGACGAAAAAGAGCAATTCTCGCATCCGCTCGGCTTGTCCCAACTCTTCCTTGCGCTCAAATGCGTAGGCGAGGTTACCGATCAAGCGGCGCAGCACATCTACCGGGTGACAGGGGCCACAATTGCGCTGGTCCACAGGCAGGTCCAAGTGGCCCAAGAAGACATTGACTTCGTCGGGGTGAATGATCCCCCCTTTGTTGAAGGGGTTGATGTAAAACAACACGCCACCGGGACCGCCATCCTCACTGAGTTCTCCGAGGTGTCCACCATCGCAATAAGCCAGGATGAAGTGGTTGGGGAGGTTGACTCCGTGGATGGGGAGGCTCAATTCCTGTGCCATGGCCAGATACAAGGCGCCCAATGCCAATGAATTCCCCTTGCGGGCCTCCAAGACCTCCCTGGGCAAAGCATCGGCGGGTTTGGCCGCTCCACCGCGGGTTCCAGAAAACCCATGGTGCTCAAAGAAAATGCGGTTGATGACCTTGACCTGCTCCAGCGCCGTCATGTCGTCATTGAGCTCAAGCCAGATGTCCTGCTTGACCTTGTCCATCGTCGCTTTTAGCTCCGCATTGGACCGCGAAGGGTCCACATACCGGTCCAAAAGCAAGAGGGCGGGACCCAACAAGTGGTCTTCTGATCCTATCCAATGCGCGAAACCTGAACGTACCTCGTCTGTGCCCAGGTGGTCCAGCAATTCTTTGGCCCTCGCGAGGAATACAGTGCCGTGCCCTTCCTCCTCTATCGCCTGTCGCAGTGGGGGAAGCGCGGCTTCTCCTACGTGCTCTAATTCTCTCCTAACCGCATTGTAGACACCCTCATCTGGGTCCTCCAACAAAGAAATCAACGCATTTAGCTCGGTGACACTCATTGTCCTTTCAAGTTCGTTGTGGCAAATTACCTCCGTCATTCAAGGCCTATTTTTGTGGCGTGGGTTCTTTTCCAAACGAACGTGTGGATGCCACTCCGAATCCCCAATTCGGCAGTCCATCGAGCACGTCAAGCAGCGGTAGCAGCGGCGATTCTGCCCCTGAAACGCCGGAAGTGGGTCCCAATGAAGTGGACATTGCTCCCCATGCGCGGCCTTGGCGTGTCTCCCGCAGGCCGGGTTTTCGGCCACCGCCCTCCTCTCGCGGCATCAGTCCTCAGGCATTGGAAGCCGACCGGCGGCGGATCCGCCACGCCTTGCTGCTCACCGCAGGCGCGCTGGTTTGCATTTGGGGTGTTTTTCTGATCAACCTTCAATTCGAACTCGGGCTCAACCGTTTTGGCAACCGTCCCTTGAGGCCCGGTGGAGCCGTGGGCATCCTGGCCATGCCTTTTCTGCATGGGGGCTGGGACCATATTTGGGGCAACACGGTTTCCTATTTCACGCTCAGTTGCATGCTGCTGTACTTCTATCAGAGCATGGGTTTGAAGGTCTTGCTCTGGTCTTGGCTCGGCAGCGGATTCCTGCTGTGGGCCAGCGGAGCTCCTGGAAACCACATTGGATTGAGTGGCGTGGTTTACGCCTTGGCGGCCTTTCTCTTTTTGAGTGGCGTCATCCGCAAGCACGCCATCCTCATGCGCGTTGCGTTGGTGGTCGTGTTTCTGTACGGCAGTATTGTGTGGGGGGTGTTGCCCATCGAAGTCGGGGTGAGTTGGCAAGGCCACCTCGCCGGGGCGTTTGCTGGCGGATTGCTCGCCCTTGTCCTGCGCAAGGAAGGCCCGCAGCCTCCGCCCATTCCAGAAGAATGGGACGCAGATGAAGAAGAAAACGAAGCGGATGATGACGCGGCGACCAACGTCTCCGCACCACGTGCGACCCCGGACGGCGTTGGTCCGGCCCCTGCTGAAGAAGACGTGAACCCCTGATCAGGAGTTGAGCATCACCGGCATGACCAACATGAGAATGTCCTCACCGGCATGCTCTCCGTCATGCTGTGGCCGGATGATTCCGGCGCGGTTGGGCGCGCTCAACTCGAGGGTGATCTGCTGGGCATCCAAATTGTTGAGCATGTCCAAGAGGAACCGGCTGTTGAACCCGATTTCCATGTCGTCTCCAGCGTAGCTGCAGGCCAGTGTCTCGTGCGCCTCGTTGGCGAAGTCCACATCTTCTGCGCTGATTTTCAAGCTGCTGCCCGCTAGTGAGAGGCGCACTTGGTGCGTCGTCTTGTTGGCAAAAATGGACACCCGCTTGATGCTCCGCTGGAAATCCTTGCGGTCGATGGTCATGCAGTTCGGGTTGTCCTTGGGGATAACCGCCTCGTAGTTGGGATACTTTCCTTCGATCAACCGACACACCAGGTCCATCTCACCGTACTTGAAATGGGCGTTGGCTTCATTGAAGGAAACCACCACCTCATCGGTCATGGGCAACGTGCCTTTCAAGAGATTCAGCGGCTTCTTGGGGACGATCATTTCCGCATTTTCAGGAGCGGATGCGTCCTTGCGCGCGTAACGCACCAAACGGTGTGCATCCGTGGCCACGAAACTCAAGTGGTCACTGCGCAATTCGAAGAAAATACCGCTCATCACAGGCCGCAGGTCGTCGCTGCCCGCAGCAAACAACGTGCGGGACACCGCCTCAGCGAGGGTGTCTGAATTCAACGTCACCGAAGTGGCGCCCTCCAATTCCGGGGTGCGCGGGAATTCGTCGGCATGGGCTCCGGCCAGTTTGTATTTGCCCGCCTCACTGGTCAACTCGACACCACATGTCTTGGGATCGACCTTGAACGTGAGCGGCAAGTCCTCAAAAGTCTTGAGGATATCGAGCAACATCTTGGCCGGGATGGCAATGGCGCCCTCTTCCTCTGCGGTAACCTCCACGGAAGTCGTGATGGTCGTCTCGAGGTCACTGGCACTGATGCCGGCCTTGCCTGGCTTGATGTCAAAAAGGAAATTGTCCAGGATGGGCAGGGTGTTGCTGCTGTTGAGCACACCGCTGATGGCCTGGAGTTGACGGAGCAAAGCGGTACTGGAGACGATGAACTGCATGCGTTTTGAATTCGGAAGTCGAAAATACCCCCCGCCTCATGCGGGGATGACGGCTTTGCGCTTCACTTTTTCACAACCGATGCACCGAGGGCTTGTTGGCATGCTGCGCGGGTACAAGCGGCTCAGGTCTTAACTTGGTCAAATGAATCGATTCGCAGCCCACTTGTGCATGGCAGCAGGCATTGTTGCGCTTGCCGCATGGCCCACCTCTTCTTGCCTCTCTCAGTCGGAAACGCCTGAAATTGAGGAAACCGTGCTTGCCTCAGTCGAGGCGCCCCTGTCAAGGGAGGCGTTGAACGAGACGCGTTTGAACCTGGAGTCCCAGAACATCAAATTCAACTACGGCAATTTCCAGTTTCACCCGCAAAGTGGCGCTTTGATCGGTGTAGAACTTCACATGGAGGTGGAAGGCGAGGTATTCCGTGAATATTTCGAATTCCCCACTGACAATTGCGTCCTGCGCATCGTCAAAGAGTCCGGCTACCGGATGGAAGGCTGCTGAGCCCTACCGCAGCTTCCCACACTTTTTTCGGCACCAAATCCTGGCCACACTTGAAGTGCCCGAGCGGGCATTGGGCGTGTCCATGTGGGCCACACGGCTTGCACGCCAAGTCTGCTTCTGCGATTTCCACGTTGAGGGCCCGCCCCTGATTGAGCATGCCGGGCAACACGCCAAAGCCCAAGCGCGGCGTCGTGCTGCAAAACACCCCTACGGCGGGTGTATCGACCGCTCCCGCCATATGCAAGGGTGCGCTGTCGTTGCTCACGACCACGGCCGATTGCGCCATCAAAGCCGCGGCGCCCATGAGATTGAGTTCACCCGCTGCGATGCGGGGTGTCGCCGATCGGCACCCGCTGGCGATGCGCTGAAGGAGGCTCCGGTCACCGGCGGCCCCCATCAAGATGACCTCCCGATGGGGCATGCGCTCTGCCCATCCATCGGCCACACTTTGCCAATGCTCTTCGGGCCAACGCTTGGTCGCCCAAACGCTCGAAGGTGCCAAGATCAAAGCGCCAGTCGGCCACTGCCCGGCATCTGCCGTGTGACGGCTGGAAAGGTGCAGTCGTGGGCGGTCCGTAGACGCGTCCCATGCGCCGAGAAAAGAGGCCACCTGGCTGTGGTTGCGCTCTGTCTCATGCCTGCCGTCGCCCAAAGCATGCGCGACCGTCTGGGTCCCCGTTGGATGCCAGCGGGTCGCACCTGAAAATCCGGTCTGAACCTTTGTGCTGGTGGCACGTGCGATTAGTGCCATGCTGGCATAGCGGTGCAAATTGATGACCACGTCGGGCCGGGCCTTTCTGATGCGGGCAGCCAAGCCACACAGCCTGACGTATTTGCCCGCGCCCTGCTTGTCCCAAGCGTACACCTGATCGATGAAGGGATGGTCCTCAAAAAATCCCGCCGCTTGGCTGCGCACCAGCACAGAGAGCCTGTGCTGGGGGTACTGCCGGTGCCATGATTCCAGCACAGCCGTCGACAGCACTACATCCCCAAGGAATGCCGGCTGCAGCAGGCATACCCGCGCATCGGTGGGCAATGTGGGATGCGGCGGGGCCTTGCTCATACGGCCACAGCGTGGGTGCGAAGGGCTTCGTTCAGCGATGTTTTGCGGTCTGTACTCTCCTTGCGGTGGCCCACAATCAAGGCACATGGCACGCCGTATTCTCCTGCGGGAAAGGCCTTGTTGCGCGTACCGGGGATCACCACAGCGCGCGGGGGAACCTCTCCCCTGTACTCCACCGGTTCTGGCCCGGTGACATCCAGAATGGGGGTGCTCGCTGTCAGCACCACTCCCGCACCCAACACGGCTTCCCGGCGCACCCTGACGCCTTCGACCACAATGGCTCGGGACCCGATAAACGCGCCATCCTCTATGATGACAGGCGCCGCTTGCAAGGGCTCGAGCACGCCACCGATGCCCACCCCGCCACTGAGGTGGACGTCGGCCCCTATTTGGGCACACGACCCGACGGTGGCCCAGGTATCCACCATGGTGCCGCTGCCGACATAGGCGCCAATATTGACATAGCTCGGCATCATGACGACTCCCCTGCCCAAAAAAGCGCCATAGCGGGCAATGGCATGGGGCACCACGCGCACACCTGCCTCGGCATGGTTTCGCTTCAAGGCCATCTTGTCGTGGAACTGAAAGGGGCCCACTTCGTGGATTTCCATTGCGCGCATGGGGAAATAGAGCACCACGGCCTTCTTCACCCACGCGTTGACCTGCCAGCTGTCTCCGCTGGGCTCGGCACAACGCAAGGCACCGCTGTCAAGGGCTGCGATCACGGATTCCACCGCCTCACGCGTTTCCGGCAATGTGCACCGCTCCCTTTCCTCCCATGCCAACTCCACCAGCCGGCGGGCTGCATTCCATGAATCCGTGGCGCTACCTACGGCGCCCATCGCTTGTTCCATGGGGCGAAGATACCCGTGTCCAGCTGGTACCTTCGCATCATGGCCCGGTTCATTGCTTTCGATTATGGTGCCCGCCGCATTGGCGTCGCAGTCACCGACTCGGGCGCCATGATTGCTGCGCCAGAATGCACCTGCAGCCCCGAGGAGCTGGAGCGGGTGATTGGAAACATGGTGGCGGCTGAACCTTGCGCGGGATTTGTGGTGGGCCAACCGGGATTGCTTACCGGAGAACGCACGCACAGTTCGGAAGGCATCGCCGCATTTGCGGCAGGTCTTAAAAAGCGCTTTCCCGAAATCCCGGTTCACTTCGTAGATGAGGACCACACGAGCCGTGAGGCTTCGCTGGCCTTGATTCAAGGTGGCATGCGCAAATCCAAGCGCAGGGAAAAAGGGAACCTCGACAAGGTGGCGGCTGCCATCATCCTGCAGCGGTTTTTGGACGCGCGCCCTTGAAGCCGATCAGTCGTTGGATCCGTTGGACTCGTTGCCCTTGAAGACCTCGATTTCCCGCGTGGTTTTGACCAATTGGGTAAACCTGTCCACATAGCGCGTGGCCCTGACCACATGGTTGTCGATCCAGTGGTAGTTGCCCCCTCGGGGCTTGCCCATGAGCAGCCCGTGATATTTGAAGCCGTGTTGGACCAGCCACGCCTCGGTGACCGCTCGGTGGTCTTCTGTTCTGCTCGTGAAGAAGGTGATGATGTGCCCTTCGTCGTACCAGCCATTCAACGTTGCCAGCGCATCGGGAAACGGTGCACAAGTGGCCATCCTTTCCGGCTGCTCATTGGGCACGTCCTCTGTGACGGTTCCATCGATGTCAATCAGGAAGTTCTTGACGTGCTCGGGAAGCTGGGGAGAAGCCGCGCGGCCTTCGGCGTCGCGCGCATCTTGTAATGATTGAGGGTCGGGGTGTTTCATGGTCCTTGGTTGGGGGGGGGGAAGAAGAAAGGACCATTACCTCTCTGAAAGAAGATACGAACTTACGCCGAATCGGGGTGCAATACATGCAACAACGGACGCCAATCACTGCCTTCGTGCCCTTCTTGCATGGCTTGTTCGATGGCACCCTCCAAGGATGAATTGCCCCCTGATTGTTTGTCCCATTCAGCGGCAAGCTGCCAAAAATGGCAGGTGCGCTCCTGGGGTTTGCCGTTTGGATTGACCCAATGGTGCAGGCGTGCAAGGCGCTCCATCGCCCCCTCTTCTTTTCTTTTGACCGCCTTGCGGCCTTGTTGCTCGAGCCTGTCCAGCAGCGCTTCCATTTTGGCGCGAGTGGCTTTTATGCTCCCCTCCAATGATGCGTCCACCGCGCCAAAATCAAGGCGGGCTGCTTCTGCTTCCGCCCGCATGGACTGACGCCAGGCGTCCACTTCGGGAGGGTGTGCCCCACTGACCCAACCTGACTCCCATTGGTCCAGGCGCGCCCCCAGGTCCGCATCGGCGATGGCCATTCGCTGCTTCAACTGCGCCCACCGCTGGGGCAGCACAATGGCTCCGTCTCGCGGAACCAGAGCCGGCTGCGCCATGCCCAATCGCGCATACAGGCCGGACAATTGCAGCCAATAGGCCACTTCTGCCATGCCCCCGACTGTGGCCACATCGGGCAACACATGAGATTGGTAGACGGGCCTCAGCAAGGCGTTGGGGGAAAACGCCGCCGGGTCCGCGCGCATCTCTGCTGTGAGTGCCGCGGTATTGGCCCAGGTCTGCCCGCCGCCCAATGCCTTCCAATGCCCGTCCTCTTGTACGAGCCGGTGCCGCCCGTTGGCTGTCAAATGAAAGAGGTTGCAACTGCGGACATGCACCTGGGGCGATGTGCCTTCCGCATGAAGAATGGCGTCGCATCGGGTCACTTCCTCTTCTGTGATGGCGGACACCACCTCTTGCTCCATCACCGGCACGAAGGCCGCCTTCAAATCGGGGTCATCGCCGTCCAGGACGATCACCCGGTCTTGGCCGAACATCATGTGCACCCAATGGCGCATCGCATCGGCCAAATTCGCCTTTCCAACGCTGGCCAGCTCCTGGGCAACGGCACTGGAAACGCCCACATGCTCGGCCCAGTCAGAAAGCACGGATGGCAGCCCAGTTGTGGCCATTCGGCCCACCGCGCCCTGTCCATTCCCCTCGGGGGCCCAAGCCCGCCAGCCGTCGCCATCCCACACCTTGCTGACTTCCTCGAAGTCATGGTCTTCAGACGCCAGCCAGAAAACAGGCAGCACGGGCACCCCCCATCGCCGCTCCAACCGAGCGGCCAGGGAAATGGCCGTCTGAATCTTGTAATAGGTAAATGCCGGTCCGCCAGCGATACACAACTGGTGGCCCGTCGTGACCGTTCGCGCTGCCGGCTGCTCCAATGCGTCCAAACGCGAGGGAACGGGCGTGTTGCCCCTGCGGTACTGCTCTTTGATGCGCGCGACAACCAACGGACCGTGGGCATTGTCTCCGACTTGTTCTCGGATGACATCGAATGCAGCGGATTCAGGGCGCTTGGGCCACTGAGTGCCCTCCGGCGCCACAGGCAAAGATTCCTCCCACCACCTCCTCACGACATGCGTGGCCGGCAGTGTTTGGACAAGCGAAACGTGCGTTGATTGCGACACAGGTCCTCGCCCGGTCAATGGAGGAGCATGACGGCCCCCTGTTGATTGCGCTGTGACGTTGGCAGGCTCCGCGGCCATTCCAACGACCAGATATAGACACCGGGCTCGAGCAGCTTTCCTCCCGCATCACGACCGTCCCAACGGGGCTGGCCTGGATCGAGTTCCGCAATGCGCTCCCCCCACCGGGTATAGATTTCAAACGAGGAGGGCATGACGTCCCCCACCTTCGGCTCGAAAAGGTCGTTGAGTCCATCTCCATTGGGAGAAAATGCATTGGGGACAAACATCCCGAACTGCACTTCTTCTGCATCGGTATCGGCACCTGTGCCGGGCTCCTTGATGTCATCCACCACAGGTTGGGGATCCCCGGGAGGCGCAGTGGGCTGCAATGAAAAGGCGTCCAAGAAATAGTAGGCCAGGCTGGGGTTTTCACCCGAGCGGATCTCCGCTTCAAGGTCTTCATCGGGCAGGAATACGCCGACTGTCATAAACCTGCAGGGCGCCGTTGCTTGAAAATTGATGGTGACCTGCTCCCAATCCTCTTCGTAACGGGCATAGGGAAAGGCAAAAACGGACGACAGGTCGAGCAGGCCATCGCCAAACTGGACGGGTTGCTCCACAGTCATTGCCACCCCAACGCCGTTGACCGCCAACCCTGACAAGGAGGTCGGGAGCCGCTCTCCATTGGTAAACCGGAAAGACAACGTGTAATGCTGCCCCACTTCAAGTGGGGTGTCAAATTCCTGCACGAGATACTCCCGTGACAAGGGCTGCCCCACTCCATTTCTCTTGATCACGGCCAACCCAGCGACACCCCGCCCCTCAAAGGGTTGGCACATGGCCACTGGGGTTTCCGGGAGGTCACCTCCGAGGGTGCCATCCATGTGAAAGAAATCCGGTGTCGCGATTCCACTCATCGCGTTGTTCCAGCCGGGGAGCAGGTGCCACATGCCTGGTGCGGACGGCCAACCTGACGCCAACTCGAACCCGGGGTTGACGAGCTGTGCACGCCCTGTGCCCGTGACCAACAACAATGTCGACACAACGAGCAATCGAAGGAGAGAATCGTTGGAATTCATTCCTGTAATATCGGCCCTCATGACTGCAAAATAGCCAATCGGGACGACTAAAAAGAGAAGGAGCCCCGCGTTCGGAGCTCCTTCACCTTAACCAAAACAACTTGAACCAAATCTTCTCGCTGTATGCAGGTCGCTATCGCCTGCACTGTATAGACGCAGCAAGGCAGAGAAATGTTGTTTGGGGATTTCCCAAAAGGTGTCAACGCCTGCTTTGCCGCAAGCGACACCCCAGCCCGGCGGTCATCGCCCACCGGGATTGGGAACCTGCGGTCCATTGTCCCACCAAGAGCCAATGCCAATTCGGATGACCGAGTCTACCGGACGCCCCGGCCTGTATGCCCAGCGCCCCGTGTTGCGCAGGGTCCCAATCCTGGCGCGCATTTCCTGTGACATCTGCTGCAGAAGGCAGGCCGGATGATGCCACGCGGTTGACATCGGAAGCCCCTCTGCTGCTCCTGGTCATGCGGTAATGAAAACCGGCCCACCAACGGAAGTCTCCGCCTTGAAAGGCGCGTTTGGAGCGGCTGCCTCCAAAATTGAACCCCAGCATCCCCGAGGTCACCGTGTATTGGGCCACAGGCAATGGGAGGGTGTCCAACTCGATGCCGAGCTCATAAGTGCGGCTGATCCACTGCTCAAGCCCGCCGGCGCCATCCGCAGCCAGGCCATAAATGCTGTCATCCAAGGCAGTTGCATCAAAAGCCCAATCCGTGGACAGGTCGACTGCGCCCTGCAGACGGAAAAAGGACGGGCCATTTCTCCATTCCAAAGCCGCCCGCAATGAGGGCAATGGCCTGGCCCCTTTGCCGAGGAAACGGGCCAAGTGTTCTCCTTTGGCGTTTTGCGGCTGCACAGCCACCCCTGCACCAAATCCGAGCAACACATCAGGGCCCTGGCCTTTCCATTTGCGGGTTTTTCCGATGGTGCGATCGGGCTCCAGGCCTGGTCCTTCTGCATCTGCTTGACCTTGGAGAATGTCCAGCTCCAATTCCAAAGGCTGTCCATCAATGATGATGGTATCTGCAATACACACCGCTTGCGCCCCTCCCCATGGACCCAGACAAAAAACAAGAAACCAAATGGGCTTGGCTTTCATTGAAGTAGGGGGACAGGTGAACAGGCTCCACCCACCCCCCCGAATGCGGGAGTACAGCACCAGGATTGCCCTGTTTGCTTCATCGTTGTCCGCCGCCAGATGGCAGCGTCAATGGAAGTTTGAGACGGGGTTGCGTGGCCTCTGGCGCTTCTTCTGGAGCACTGGCCGGCACAGCAGGAGCGCCCGAAGAGGCAGACTCAGGCGCTTCTTTTTCTGGCGCTTCACCTGTATTTTCTGGGGATGCGACCACCACTGGGGCTTGTTCTGCGGGTTCACCCTCGGGTCCTTCAGAGACCGGGATGTCTTGGCCTGCTTCCGCCCCGGCTTCTGAGATCAACACCTCCTGCCGCTGCTCGGAAATGCCCTTTGCTGGCTGGAGTGCTGGGTCGACCGGTGTGGTGACGGCGGTTGCGACGGAAGAAAGGTCTTCTTGATTGGCATTGACCTCCTCCGATTCCTGCTCTGCTTCCTCACTGGCCGAGATGGGCGCCATCACTGCGGGTTCAGGATTGGAAGTTGCCACCTCTGCTTCTGCCGCATCCGATGGCTGGGGGGCCGCATTTACCGGCGTGGCTTCAGACGGCACGGCTGTGTCCTGAAATGTCCACAAAGCCGCCCCTGCGATCAAGGCCAGGGCGATGGCCGAGGCCCATCGCATGTTGACTTTTCCATTGCTGGTGGCTGTCGCAGCTGTCGCAAACAAAGTTTCACGCGGGGCCGGCGGGGTCACCGCCCGACCTTCGAGCAGCGCCTTGCAGCGTGCATCAAATTCGGCATCTGCCGAAGCGTATTGGATGTCGTTGTCCTTCATAGTGCTTTACCTACGGTTCCGGAGGTGGTGCTTGGTATGGACTGCGCGCGGGCCGAAAGGGTTGCAAGCGTGCGTTGCAAATATTTTCTGGCCCGGCTCAGCTGACTCTTTGATGTGTTGACGTCTACGCCCAGTTGCTCTGCGATTTCGTGGTGTTTAAACCCCTCGATGACGTAGAGGCAAAACACCGTGCGGTATCCAATGGGCAATTGAGCGATGGCCCTTTCCAGCTCATCCGCCGTGAACTCCGGATCGTGCTGGTTCTCGAGGTCTCGCGGCGTAGCGGGCATCTCAACAACGTCGAGGTGGTGGGTGTGCTTCTGGTTCTTCCGATAATGGGTAATGGCCGTATTGACCACAATCCTGCGCATCCAGCCTTCAAATGAAAAGTCCTGTCTGTAGCTGCTGATGTGCTTGAAAATCTTGACGAAGCTGTCTTGGAGGACATCTTCGGCATCCTCCCTGCTGTTGGTGTGCCGCATGGCCGTCGCGAAGAGCTGCCCACTGAACCTGGCATACATCGCACGCTGAGCAGAAGGCTTGTTTGCCTTGCAGTCTTCGATGAGGTTTTTCAGTTCCTGGGACGAGGCCATTGTGGGTTAAACGCTTTTTATTGCTGCGGGGTTGCGCCCTGAGGAGCGCCGCTGTGCACATATGTGGTCATTCGAAACGCGCTTGTGGCACGTCCAGCCATTCCAATGCCGAACGGTGAAAAATCGCACTTCTTTGATCCTCAGAAAGCGCCATGTCTGTCTCAATGTACCGGCCAAACTCAAGATCGCCCAAGGGGAAAGGATAATCCGACCCCATCACAATGCGCTCTGCCCCTTGGAGGTCGAGGACGTAATCCATCAGGCGGGCATCGTGGGTGATGCTGTCCACCCAAAAGCGGCCCAAATACTCACGTGGGCTGTTCGGATTGTCCACGGCCACCAGATCCGGGCGGCAGCGCCACCCGTGTTCTATCCGACCCAACGTGGCCAGAAACGCACCCGAAGCATGGCTGAACATGACCCGCAATGCCGGGTAGCGGTCGAACACACCCGAGAAAATCATGGAGCAAGCCGCCCGCGACGTTTCGGCCGGCATACCGACCAACCACGGCAACCAATACTTGGTCATCATTTCCTTGCCCATCATGTCCCAAGGGTGCACCATCACAGCCATTCCCAGTCGTTCACAAGCGGCCCACAGCGGGTCGAATCGCGGTTCTGAGAGGTTGTAACCGTTGATGTTTGACCCGATTTGAATGCCTGAAAACCCGAGCTCCTTGCACCGCTCAAGTTCCTGAATGCTGAGGTCGACATCCTGCATCGGCAGGGTGGCCAAGCCCAGATAATGGGTAGGGTGGTCCTGCACGACCTTGGCGATGTCATCGTTGAGGAAGCGCGCAATGTCCAAGGTGTCCTTGGCCTTGGCCCAGTAGGCAAACAACACCGGTATGGTGCAGATGACCTGCACCTGAACGCCGGATTTGGCATACTCTTCGATGCGCACCTCGGGGTCCCAGCAATTCGCCATCACTTCACGGAAGAAGCGGTCACCTTGCATCATCCTCGCCGCTCCTTCCCTGTGATGTTCCAGGTGGATAAACGACCCATACCCGAGCTTGGTGCTCCAATCCGGGAGGTGTTTGGGCATGATGTGGGTGTGGGTGTCGATTTTCAACATGAGAGCCCAAGTTACTCGTCGCGGGGACGGATTCTGCGCAGGTCCAACCGGTTGGTGGGGCTGACTTGCCATCCCGCCCACCGGGCCGACACCCAATGAACCACCTCGTCATGCCACAAGGGAATGACCGGCATCTCCTCCAACACCCCTTGCTCCGCCCTGCGCAACACTGCCTCTCTTTGCTCTCCGGGCACCATATCGGCGGCACCCAAAAGCAGGTCGGTCACCGTTTGCTCCTCGAAATGCGTGTAGTTGGGCCCGTTGGGGCACCAGCGGTCGGGCAGAAACAAGCCCAGAAAATTTTCGGCATCCGGATAATCCGCCAGCCATGACTTTCTAAACAGCGGGACTTGGCTCTTGGCCACGCGCTCCGCATCGATGCCGCTCGGTGCAATGTCGATGTCGACATCGATGCCGTAACCCGCCCAGATGTGCTGCAGGGCAGCGGCGAGGTCCGCCATTTCCGGTTTGGTGCCGAGCACCACTCCCCGCAACCTCCGGAGCGGTGCCTCGGCGCCAATCCCCGCTGCAGCGAGCAGCGCACGAGCCGTGTCGGGAGACCAAGTGAGGTCCGGGTGCGGGGGGCGCATATCCGGGGTAAAACCCGGCATTCCTGGGGGCACGAATCCCTGCGCTGGCATGGCCTCGCCCGCCCGCAGTTCCCGGACCAAGGACGCACGATCCAGCGCCATGCTCATGGCCCGGCGCACCGGCCTTTCCAATGTTGGGAAGCCGCCCTCCGCGAGGGCGAGCGAATCCATCAATACCCCGATGTAATCGGTCTTGAGGTAGGGCACCCTGTAGTCTTGGATGCGGCCCGCCCACGCGGGCGCCCACACGCCAGCATCATCGCGGAAAGCCTGTGTCCAAGCGGGGTCCAGTCCGGAAACAAAATCGTATCTGCCCTGGCTGAACCCCAGGAATTCGGCACCGGGTTCCCGGTTGAACTCGATGCGAATGCCAGCGATATAGGGCAACCGCTCACCTGCGCCATCGCGCATCCAATAACCCGCGAAACGGTGCAGCACCATGGCCGTCTCGGGAATCCACCCCTTCAGCGTGAAAGGACCGCTGCCAAAATCTGCGGTATTGGGATCGCCGTCTTGTCCGCCCCCCTGCAGGATGGCCGCTTGCGGTGTGGCGAGCAAGCCGGGAAAGACCGGGTTGGGGTTTGCCAAATGCAGCAGGAAGCTGTCGGGCCTCAGGATTTCCACGCCCCCGTCTGCCCGCAAGTCGGACAGAACCCAGCGGCCGGGCAAGGCCTCGTCGGGGTCGGCCAACCGACTGAAGCTCGCCGCTACATCGCGAGCAGTGACAGGCGCACCATTGTGAAAAGTCACCCCTGCGCGCAACCGGAACCCGTAAGTGCGGCCGTCTTGAGAGACACTCCACGCCTCGGCCAAAGCCGGTTGAATGCGCAACCCGGCGTCCAATTCCAACAACCCCTCATACAGCTGATCGACCACCCACATCGCCTCGAGGTCTGTGGCTTTACCAGGGTCCAAAGACCGCACGCCATCCGAGGCGTTGTAGGTAAAAAGCCGGTCGACAGCAGAAGACTGGGGGCTGGAACACCCCGACCACACCAGGACATTGGCCCAGGCAAGGAGGAGGAGGATGCCTGCCCTGCCCCACAGTATGTCTGCCCCCGATGTTCTGCTGTCTTTCATGCGGCGCCCAAAAGGAATTGGCGAAAAGTTAAACCTCAACGGCTGACTGTGGTTTTAACTTTGAATTCGTTCCATGATTCCATCCAGACTTGGCATGCGCTCCCTCCTTTTGGTGGCCGCGTTGCTCTCCTTCAACCTGATCCAGGCTCAAACCTCCACGCTCAGCGGCAGGGTCGTGGACAGCGAAACCGGCGAGTACATTTTGGGCGCTGCCCTGACTGTGGACGGCACCACCACTGGAACCGCCACCAACGCCTATGGATTCTACAGCCTTTCGCTGCCTGAGGGTGCCTATGGTTTGACCTGGTCCTTCATTGGCTATGCGCCATTCAAGCAGGACATGAACCTCGAAGGCAACGTCACATTGGATGTCGAACTGGCGCCTTCGGTCGTTGCCGTGGCTGCAGCTGAAGTTGAAGCTGACCGCTCTGCCCACACGGAAAGCACGGACATGGGCAAGGCCAGCGTAGGCGTGGAAACCATCAAATCACTTCCGGCCTTGTTGGGCGAAGTGGATGTGCTCAAGGTGATCCAATTCCTGCCCGGCATCCAAAGTGCTGGTGAAGGCAACAGCGGATTCTACGTGCGCGGGGGCGGCCCTGACCAAAACCTGGTGTTGGTGGACGACGCTGTGGTGTACAACGCCTCCCACCTTTTCGGCTTTTTCAGCGTGTTTAATCCGGACGCCGTCAAGGACATCGAAGTCACCAAGGGCACCATGCCGGCGCGTTTCGGCGGCAGGGTTTCATCGGTGCTGGACATTGGTCTGAAGGAGGGCAATGCGCGCAAGACCGCCTTGAGTGGTGGCATCGGATTGATCAGTTCGAGGCTGACTTTGGAAGGTCCCATCGTCGAGGATACGGTCAGCTATATCATCAGTGGGCGGCGGACTTACATTGACATCCTGACGCGGCCTTTCGTGAATCCGGAGAGCGCCTTTGCGGGCTCGGGCTATTACTTCTACGACCTCAACGCCAAGGTCAATTGGCGCGCCTCCAAGCGGGACCAGTTTTACCTCAGCGGTTATTTCGGCAAGGATGTATTCAACTTCCAGTCCCAGTCCGCCGATTTCGGCAGCCGCATCCCTTGGGGCAATGCCACGGTGACGGCGCGATGGAACCACCTCATCAACGACCGGGCCTTCATCACCACCACCGCGACCTACAGCGATTACTCCTTTGCATTCGAAGCGCAGCAGGACAGCTTCATTTTTGGATTCAGGAGTGGCATTGACGACCGCGGCATCAAAACGCGGTTGACGTTCTATCCCAACCCGCGGCACACCATCAGGACCGGATTGGAATACACCTTCCACACCTTCTTGCCCACGGAGTTCTTTGCCACTTCCAATGGGGTCGATTTCGACCTCGGAGAAGCGGTGAGAACCCGCAGCCACGAAATCGCTGCCTACTTCGAAGATGCCTTCGACGTTTCGGATGCGCTGCGCATCAAAGCTGGGGTGCGCTACAGCAGCTTTATCCAAACCGGCCCTTTTACCCGCTATGTCCCGCCTCCCGACTCCGACCCCCTCGGAGCGAGCACGGCACCTGAAGAGATCGAATACGGCCAGGGCGAAACGGTGGCGACTTATGGCGGCCTGGAGCCGCGCCTCTCTTTGCGCTTGACCACCGGACCGAGGAGCTCCTTCAAGGCGGGCATAGGCCGGAACCTGCAGTACATCCACTTGGCCTCCCTCTCGCCCACTTCCCTTCCTGGTGACATCTGGTTGCCCAGCTCAGATGTGGTGCGGCCCCAAGATGGCACGCAGGTATCGGCGGGCTGGTTCCGAGACTTTGGCAAGGAGCGCAATGTGGAAGCCTCTGTTGAAGTCTACCACAAGTGGTTGTCCAATCTGGTGGCCTACGCCGAGGGCAGCCAACCCGCCGACAACATCCGCAACAACGTGGACAACAACCTGGTCTTCGGGTCGGGCACGAGTTATGGCGCCGAGCTTTTCATCAAGCGGAGGCGGGGCATTTGGACCGGCTGGCTGGGCTACACGTGGAGCAAAACCGATCGGGTTTTTGAGGACCTCAACAACGGCTTGGCGTTTCCCGCCCGGTATGACCGGCGACACGACCTCAGCGTCATCTTGGAGTACACCCTGAACGACCGGTGGAAATTTGGCGGCACGTTTATCTACGGCACCGGCAATGCCATCACCGTTCCTTCCCAGCGCTACTTTTTAGATGGCAACCTCTTGGATGTTTACGGACCGCGAAACGGTTTCCGAATGCCCGCTTACCACAGGGCCGACTTTGGAGCGACCCACACCCCGAGACCGAAAAAAGGAAAGGAGCGCCACGGCCAATGGGTCTTCTCGGTCTACAACCTCTACAACCGGATGAACCCTTATTTCATTTACTTCGGAAACGACGGGGCCATCGAAGAGGGCACGCTTGACATTCAGGCCTATCAAATCAGCCTCTTTCCGATCCTGCCGTCGGTGACCTGGAACTTCTCGTTCTAACTTCGGAGCATGGGCGCATTAGCGGCACTGAACCCCTTCTTTTGGAAGTACCGCGGACGGCTTGCGCTCGGCATGCTCTTTGTCTTGCTCACAAATGTATTTGCGGTGTTTGCCCCGGTGGTCATCGGGGAAGGCATCAACCTCTTGCAACAGGCGTATTCGGAGTACTTGGCGCCTTTGGATGCTGGCGCCTCCCCTGAAGACGTGTTTTCTGAGGTGACCCTGCAGGCGCCGCCCACCTTGTCCAAACTGGCGGAGTGGACCGGGCTGGAAACCTCCCCTTTTTCGGCACCCCAAAACCGCGAAGCGCTCATCCAATTCGTGGCCTTCATCGCCGGACTGCAGGCCCTGCTGTACATGCTGGCCTACCTGCTCAAAGGGGTCTTCTCATTTATGACGCGCCAGACAATCATCGTGATGAGCCGGCTCATCGAATACGATTTGAAAGCGGCCATTTACGACCAGTATCAGCGGCTTCCTGTGGCATTCTACAAACAGCACGCCACGGGGGACCTCATGAACCGCATCTCTGAGGATGTCTCCAAAGTCAGGATGTATCTGGGACCGGCTGTGATGTACGGCCTGACGCTCGTCTCGATGATGTTTCTGACCGTGGGGGTCATGCTGCGCATCGATCCGGTATTGACCTTGTGGTCCCTCGCCCCCCTTCCCTTTATGAGCTTGGGGGTGTACAAGGTCAGCGCCCGCATCCACAAAAAGAGCGACGCCGTGCAGACCCAGCAAAGCGCGGTCAGTGCCAAGGTTCAACAGGATTTCTCTGGCATTCGCATCCTCGCCGCGCACCGGCGCGAAGCGCGGGCGATGGAGCGCTTTCGCGAAGCGGCCAACCAGTACAAGTTTCTCTCTCTGGACCTGATCAAGGTCGATGCCATGTTCATGCCCATCATCGTCATGTTGGTTGGGCTGAGTACGATTCTGACGATATACGTGGGGGGATTGCGCGTGTTTTCTGGCGCACTCCAGTTGGGTCACATTTTCCAATTTGTATTCTATGTCAACCTGCTCACCTGGCCCTTCGCCTCGGTAGGATGGGTCACTTCATTGGTGCAAAAGGCGGCGGCCAGCCAAGCCCGAATCAACGATTTCCTGCAGGTGGAACCCGAAATCCGCAACAGCGCGACAGCGGCTCAGGACATCAAGGGCCGCATCGCGTTCAAGAACGTCGGACTGACCTATCCTGACTCGGGAACCCGCGCACTGGAGGGGGTGAGCTTCACCCTTGAACCCGGACAAACCCTTGCGGTAATTGGCCGAACAGGGGGTGGCAAATCAACCCTCGCACAGCTCGTGGCCAGGCTCTACGACCCCACGGATGGTGTGGTGGAAATTGATGGGAAACCTGTTCAGGAGCACCACCTGTCCGGACTGCGCGCCGCCATTGGCTATGTGCCCCAAGATGTGTTTCTCTTCTCGGATACGATTGCAGAAAACATCGCCTTTGGTGTGGATGGCGCGGCGCAGGCCGATATCGAACAGGCCGCCAAGGATGCTGTGGTCCACGACAACATCATGGGCTTTCCCAGCCACTACGACACCCTGTTGGGCGAACGAGGCGTCAACCTCAGTGGCGGCCAAAAGCAGCGGATTTCCATTGCGCGGGCCATCCTCAAGCAGCCGCGCATCCTGATTTTTGATGACTGCCTCAGCGCCGTCGACACCGAAACCGAAAGCGTGATTCTGGGCAATCTGCAGCGCATCATGCGCAACAAGACTTCCATCATCGTGTCCCACCGGGTGTCTACGGTGCGGGACGCCGACCTCATTTTGGTCTTGGACCAGGGAAAGGTGGTCGAGCGCGGACAGCACGAAGACTTGGTGGAAGCAGGCGGCCTCTACGCCGAGTTGAACCGCAATCAGCAGCGGCGATCATCAGAATCGGAGGACCGATCTGATTAACACGTGTTTCCCAACAATCCGAGCATCAGCAGCAGATCGGCCACGCCGACGTGTTGGTCGAAATTCAAGTCGGCCTCGAAGAAGCCATAGCTCCCAAAGAAGTTCAGGAATTCAAGCAAATCCTGGATCGTGACCATTTCGTCACCATTGAGGTCACCTGGGCACCCCCCACCCAGTTGCTCCAAACCCAGGATATAACCATTGCAATCGTTGTCGACACCCGTCATTGTGGGTGGCGCCCCCGGGAACACTGTCGCATCGAGGTCATCGCAATCAATCCCAGGTTCCAAGAAGGCATACGTGGGTGGCGTACAGGATTCATAGACAGTCGATCCTGCCAATCCATCCCCATCCACGTCCAAATAAAAAGACAAGGACAAACCATCCTCATCAATGGCCTGGTCGCAGTCATTGTCTAATCCATCACACACATCCTCAATGCCAGGTCGAACGTTTGGGTCCAGGTCATCGCAATCCCCGCCGACATGGGCATAGCCAGGTCCAGGCCTGCAACCTGTCACCACCCCTGAGAATGTCCCATATCCGTCTCCGTCGGCGTCGGGGAAATGGGATGCATCTATGGTCACATCCACAAAAATCTCATCGGCATGTACCACCCCTTGACCCGAGACCCGCAGTGTGACCCCTGTCATCTCTGTCCATCCAAACCCCGCAAACTCGACCGGCCAGGTGCCCGGTCCAGGCAGGCTGTCGGTTGAGGCCCAATCCACATCGTTGGGAAGGTGGAGCGCCACGGGCCCTGACACACAAGAATCCAATGTCACCTGCAACCGCATGGTGTCAGATGGGCACACAGAGAGCAAATTCGGCCATACGCTTATGAAACTCGTTCGCACCAGAAACAGCCCGTTGGACTGGTCGGCGACAGCAATGGTCCCCGACTCAAAAAACGGATAGTTGCTCCAGCTTCCCGAAAAACCAGGTCCGTCCAAATCAGGCTGGGTGTCGAAATAGGCCTTTTCCTCAAGCAGGGAAGCGCCCTCCGGATTGAACCGCTGCGCCCTGAATCCGTCGACATAATTGCTTTGATACACCATGTCGCCACGGCTGTAGAGGTTGTGGTCGGTGCCATCGGTCCCAAGGTCGACCGCCTGCAGCAATACCGGGGCATCCAGGTCCTCGACGTCCCAAACGTAGGTGTGTGTCCCGTCCACAAGCTCATTGGTCTCATCGGTTTCATCGCCCAGAAAGAAGTGCAGGTGATCTTGACTGAACCACCCTTGGTGGATGTAACCATGGGGCTGATGCGCTGCGGATGAAATCTGTTGGATGTCCTGCGGATCGGTCACATCAAGCAAGCGGAAATCGTTGGCACAACAAACCGCTGCGATCAGCTGGCCGCTGTATGCCGTGTCCGCCCCAGCGTAACGTACGATGTGGGCATCGTGGACGTAGGATTCGGTCCAGCTGCCCGCAATAAATGGGTCATCGGGATTGCTGAAATCAAAAACGAGCAGGCCTCCTGTTCCGTTGGTCCCACAAACAAATGCCAGCGGCTCATCTGGCGCGGTAGCCAAATTGTGCGCCTTTGAAAAACCCATGAGCACGGTGTCTGTCGAAAAGGTGATCGGAGGCGCATTTTGCGTGTGGTCGCGCAGCCGGGTCAAATCGAAAACCTGAAGGCGTGAATTGATCACTTCACTGACGACAAGCATTTTGTCCTCCAGCACCTTGACGTCACGCCACAAGCTGTTGGCGAGTCCGATGGTGGACAGCTTGCCCACCACGCGGGGCTGCTTCGGATTGGTTACTTCGATGAACCAGGTGCCGTCGCGCTTGCCGAGGAGCACATACTCCCGACCGTCTGTGGAATCTGTCCATCCCCACAGGTCGTTTGCGGCCAAGCCCCCGGTCATCACATTTGGAACCTGGGCCAACAACTCAACATTGTCACACGGCCAGGTTTCATTGATCATATTTCCAATGCAATCTCCTTGAGCCCAAAGAACATGGGGAACAAAACAACAGAGGAAGCCCATGAAGCTCCACAAGCGGATGGTGATGGCTGGTGTGGAAGTGGCCATGATTAAGTATGTAAAAATACGCATTCATCGCTATAATTTCTATTTTCATCTAAATTTTTTATATTTTGGTCGCTGCTGTTCGCACTTGATTGTGAACCAAATGGCTGCCTATCGGTTGCTTAGTTTGAGGCCAAAGCCAGAAATCTGTGGACGATTCTTCCCCCCTTCTCATTACCGGTGCGACGGGACTTGTCGGCAGAGCTGTAGTCTCGCGCATCAAAAAGAGTGCCCCCGGGCGGCCTGTCCATATCCTGACACGCAACCCGGAGAGACTCGGGTCTATGCCCTCTTCTGGCGTACGCGCTTTTGGTTGGAACCCCGACAAGGGGCAATTGGACCCCCGCGCCCTCGATGGCGTGGAGCAAGTGTTGCACCTCGCCGGGGCGCCTGTGGCACAGCGTTGGTCACCAGCGGCGCGGGCGCAAATCAGGACGAGCCGCATCGACGCTTTGGAACAGTTGCGGGCGGCTTGTTTGGAACGGGGGATGGCGCCGCGGATCATTTCGGCAAGTGCCATCGGATTCTACGGCCCCAGTGCAGAATGGCGCACCGAAACCGATGACGGGGGCAGTGGCTTTTTGGCAGAAGTGGTTCGGGATTGGGAAACTGCTGCACGCCGATTTGGCGACCTCGGTGGTGGGCATGTGATCGCACGCATTGGGCTGGTGCTGGCCGCAGAAGGCGGTGTGCTGGACCGGCTGCTGCCCATTTATCGGCTGGGATTGGGCGCGCCTTTGGCATCGGGCGAACAATGGCAGAGCTGGATCCACATCGAAGATTTGGCGCGCCTGTTTCACAGCGCCCTCGATTCAACACAATGGACAGGCACCTACAATGCCGTATCACCGCAGCCTGCCCAACAGCGCGATTTCAGCAAGGCTTTGGCCAATGCCGTGCACAGGCCCCATTTTTTCCCCAACGTGCCCGCATGGGCGCTGCGCTTGAGGTTTGGGGAAGCCGCGGAAGCCCTGTTGTCCTCCCACCGCATTCGCTCCACGCGATTGGTCGACGTGGGGTTCGAGTTGCAGCATCCTGCGTTGCGCGCAGCACTCGGAGACATTCTGTTGTAAGCGACGGTTCCGCGACCCCTTAACCTGTCTTTTGGGCAGGTCAAACAATTTCTACGGAAAATGAACTTTGAATGCCGGTTGGTGTTCCTTTCTTGACTCCGAACGAGGAGTTCTTGATCAGTAAGGTGTTTATGATCACGTTTGATTTGCTGGCGGCCCGGGGGAACCCCGGGCTGCCTCATTTTTAGGCCCCACTCATGTCTACCGTTTCCCTTTTCTGGCACCGCCGAGACCTCCGGTTGGAAGACAATCTCGGATTGGCTGCAGCCCGCAATGCAGGGCATCCTGTGGTCGGCTTTTTTTGTTTTGACCGCCACATCCTGAACCGTTTGCCCGCTTTGGATCGGCGGGTGGGCTTCATTCACCACCATGTAGAGCGCCTGCAGGCATCGTACCACTCCGACGGCGGCACCTTGCTTGTCGCCCATGGACATCCCCTCGAAAGCCTGCAGAGTGCCGTTGACCAATTGCGTCAGCAAGGCTCCGACGTCGCCCACATTCACGCCAACCGGGACTATGCTCCCTATCCTGTCAAACGCGATGCGGAAATTGGGCAGTGGTGTCACGCGCAAGGCATCACCTTTCACCTTCATGACGACCATGTGGTGATGCCTCCTGAAGCGGTGCTCAAAGACGACGGCACCCCTTACACGGTCTTCACCCCCTACAGCCGCAAATGGCACAAAGTGCGGGACGCGATGGCACATGATCCGCTGTCGACGGTGGACTCCCCGGGCGCCGGCTCTTGGGCCAAAGTGACCGGCGCAGCGCTGCCCAGCCTAACAGACATGGGCTTTGATGCTGAGAGCGGCAACCCCGAAGGCTGGAAGGCCTTTGATTTCCCCCTACAAGACGCCACCATCAAGCGCTATGAAGAACGCCGGGACATCCCCTCGCAAACCGGCACCACGCGCATGAGCCTGCACCTGCGTTTCGGAACGGTCTCGATCCGGGCGCTCGCCCAGCGCGGCATGGCGCACAGTGAAAAATGGCTCACGGAATTGATCTGGAGGGAGTTCTATCAGGCCATCCTGCACCACTTTCCGCACAGCGCAAGCGATGCTTTTCGCGCCAAATACGACCGGATTCCCTGGCGCCAAGACGAAGATGGCTTTGCGGCTTGGTGCGCAGGACAAACCGGTTATCCGCTGGTGGACGCGGGGATGCGGGAACTCAACACTACCGGATTCATGCACAACCGGGTGCGGATGGTGGTGGCCAGTTTCCTGTGCAAGCACCTGCTGGTGGATTGGCGCTGGGGGGAGCGCTATTTCGCCGAAAAATTGCTCGATTACGAGCTGGCCTCCAACGTGGGCGGCTGGCAGTGGGCCTCCGGGAGTGGTTGCGATGCCGCCCCTTATTTCCGCGTATTCAACCCGGAGAGTCAGATGAAAAAATTCGACCCCAAAGGCGTGTACGTCAAGAAATGGGTGCCGGAGTGGGGCACCGCTGACTACGCCGCCCCCATCGTGGAGCACAAAATGGCCCGCCAACGGGCAATCGATACGTACAAGGCGGCATTGGCGGACGCTTAAATTGGCGGCATGGACGAACCTGCCCGCCCACCTTTGGGGGATGACCGGCCACTGACCGGTCTGCGCGTTATAGAACTGGCTTCTGTTTTGGCCGGTCCTCTGGCGGGCAGCTTTTTTGCAGAATTGGGGGCTGAAGTGACCAAAGTCGAGCACCCGGGTACCGGTGGTGACGTCACGCGGCAGTGGCGCTCGGCAGGTGAATCTGCGGGCGGTCCAAGTGCTTACTACGCTGCGGCGAATGGTCCCAAGGCTACCGTATTGCTCGACCTCAGCGATGCTGCCGACAGGGCCGAATTGGACGTTTTGCTGGCCTCAGCGGACGTGCTGTTGCAAAACTTCAAGGGCGCCAGCTTGGATAAACTCGGCTTGAATCCCGAAACGTTAGCCAAACGCTTTCCCCGGCTGATCCACGTGCACTTGAAGGGGTTCCTGACCGATCCCGACCGCGCCGGCTATGACATGGTGGTGCAGGCCGAAACGGGATTCATGGCCATGAACGGTGAACCGGGGCGCCCCCCTTTTCGCATGCCTGTAGCCATGATGGATGTGCTCGCCGCCCACCAGATGCGTTCCGCAGCACTGCTGGCCATGTGGGAGCGGGAGCGCGATGGCCGAGGCAGCTACCTCGAAGTTTGGCTCGACGCTTCAGGATTGGGGGCCTTGGTCAACCGGGCGACAGAATACCTCGTTGCGGGACAGGAACCCGAAGCCCTCGGGGCGCTGCATCCGCAAATCGCGCCCTACGGCGAGCGCTTCTCCTGCGCTTGCGGCGGCAGCGTGGTCCTTGCCGTGGGCAGCGACCAGCAATTCCGTCATTTATGCGGGCTGCTTGGGCACGCTGCATGGGCTGACGAAGCTTGGTTTGTCTCAAACCCTCAGCGGGTGGTGCACCGCGCTGCGTTGGCTGAGCGGCTCGCGGGCGCCATTGCCCAATTCAAGCGAGATGACCTGCTGACTGCGGCCAGGGAATCAGGTGTGCCCATGGGTCGGATCAACAAGGTTTCGGAAGCCTTGGAGCAACCTGCCGGGCGTGCCATGACCGCTGCATTTACCTCAGAAGACAAGGCCCTTCGCCGCGTCAGGCAGGTCGCCTTCCGGATTCACCGCAACGGCAACTTCAAGACGTAATACTGGTCCTCTGCAATGGGCAAGCGGTCCGAACGAAGCCAAGGGTTGAGGGTTTTGAGCGCATTGTAGCTGACCCCCTCTTGTGCGGCAAAAGCGGGAAGATCATCCACTGCATCGACCAGAACCACGTCGCGGGTGTGCAACGGGGCATACCAATCTTCGGCATCCATCAAAAAACCGTGGGCTTCGGGGTTTCCCATAACCTGCTTTGTGGCATAGAGCCGGTAGACGTAACGGGCGGTTTCGGCATTGAGCATCAGGTCCCAATACTCCGTACCCGATTGCTCTTCCAGCCTGCGCGACAGGCCGGCCATTCCCATGTTGTAACTCGCCGCCGCCAGCAACCAGTCTCCGTAGCGGTCGTAGGCCTTGTTGAGGTATGCGCAGGCTGCACGCGTCGCCTTCTCCACGTGGTATCGCTCGTCCACATTCCGGTCAACCCGCAGTCCAAATTCCTCTGCGGCGGGCTCCATGAATTGCCAAAACCCGCGCGCATCCGAAGGAGACACTGCATTGGCCAGCCCCGATTCTATCACGCTGAGGTATTTGAAATCCACGGGGATACCAGAATCAACGAGGATGGGTTCGATCACCGGAAACCACCGGCCCGAGCGTTTCAACGTGAGCAAGCTGCTGCTGTGACGGAAAGTGCCGATCAGCAGTTCGCGCTCCATGCGCTCCTCCACCCCCACCCGATCCAAAGGCAACGGGATGCCTGCGAAATCCAGCCCCGCTTGTATCCGCGGCGGCCTTACCGATTGCGGGGTCTGCCCTGTTTCCTGGGCGGGCGCATGAACAGATTCGACATTCGCCGCCTGCCCCTGCCACATCATGGCGAGGGAGGCACCTGCCAAAAAGACCAAGGCCAGGTGGCGCCAAGTCGCTTTTCCTTTCATTCGAACGGAGATTCGAAACCTGAAAAAAGCGGGGCGACCGTGTCTTTTGCCGAGAGCAAAGGGGATGGCATTTCCCAATCAATGGCCAAGTCCGCATCGTCCCAGCGCAATGCCCGTTCGTGCTCCGGACTGTAGATCTCCGTGCACTTGTAGCAAAAGACCGTATCAGGCTCGAGGGTCAGAAACCCGTGGGCAAACCCTTCCGGGACCCAAAACTGCCAGCGGTTTTCCGCCGTCAACAGCGCTTTGCTGTGCTGTCCATAAGTCGGAGACCCTTTGCGGAGGTCCACGGCCACATCGAGCGCGGCACCGCGGGCCACACGCACCAATTTGCCTTGGGCCCGGTCGGGCACCTGAAAATGAAGGCCGCGCAAGACGCCTTTTCCGGAGACGGATTCGTTGTCTTGAACGAAGGTCACAGGCCGGCCGATGGCCGCTTCAAAGTGCGCTTGACGCCACGTCTCTGAAAAATGGCCGCGGTCATCGCCGAATTGCCGAGAACGCAACATGACGGGTCCGTTGATGGCCCCCTCTTGGATTTCGAGTGGATGCGACATGGTGCCCATCAATTCGGTCCCAACACGCTGATGAGGGCAATGAAACTTGAAATCGTTGTGAGCAAGCTCAGCACCGGGCCGATGTCGGCCAATGCCTCTTGGGCAAGTTGCGGGAGCGGCTCCACGTAAATGATGTCGCCCGCCTGGACGGTGGTGTTGGCATACTTCAATCCTTCGATGGTGGAGAGGTCCAATTGGTGGATGGTCTGTCCCTCGATGTTGCGCCGGATGAGTTTGACGTTGCGGGCATCGCCGCGCGAACGAATGCCCCCACTCAGCGCGAGCACTTCCAACAGGCTGGTGTTGGGGTTGACCAAGGGTACCACTGAAGCCACACCGGCCTCGCCTGGAAAAATCAGCACCCGTTGGTTGGTTACCTCAATCAGCGCCAAAGGGTCGATGTAGTTCTCGCGGTAAGCATCTTCCAAGAAGGTCTCCGCCTCCTTGATGTTGAGCCCCGCCAACTTGATCGCTCCCAATTCTGGCAACTCCACAGTCCCATCGGGCCGCACCTCGTAGGTGAACCGGTTGTTCTGGTTCATCAGGTTCTGATTCATGCCCCCACCACCCTGACCATTGACGCCACCTGCAGCAGCACCCGCGGTCATGCTCAGGAGCCGCTCGCCCTGGTTGGAGTACAGCTGGAAGCTCAGCAGGTCGTTGGGCGCGATGCGGTAATTCACATCCATAATGGGGTCAAAGGGGTCAAATGCGAAATCAGCAGGCGTGCGAAACATGATGTTCCGATTGATGGTACAACCACTCACCAACGCCGCCAACAATGCGACGCAAAGGACACGGGCAGACAACTTGAACAAACGCATGTTGCGAAAATACACCCCACATGCACGGGTCAGCATGGCCCAATACGGGAATGTCCAAGTATTTTCACCGTTGATGGCATTGTCACACGACCTGCTTCGAAATGGCCCCACGCGGCTCCGCACCCTGGAGCCGCATGACGTGGATTGGCTCATGCGGTGGGAGAATGCGCCAGAGCACTGGGCGGTCAGCGGTACGGTGATGCCTTACTCCAAGGCAGCGCTGGTCGCCCTGTGCGCCGGGCACCAAGACCTCTACACCGCCGGCCAGCTGCGCTGGATCATCGAGGAGATGGGCAAGCCAGTGGGCGCAGTGGACCTCTATGAATTTTCGGCACTGCACCAGCGGGCGGGAATCGGCATCCTGGTGGATCCGGCCTACCGCGGCAAAGGGACGGCTGGCCGGGCCCTCCAAACAGCCGTGGACCACGCACGTGAAGTCCTGCTGCTCCGGGGACTGCATGCCCAGGTCCACGCGGACAATCCAGCCAGCCTCCAGTTGTTTGCCTCTGCCGATTTCACCGAAGTCGGCCGGTTGAAGGACTGGACGCGCACCCAGGCCGGATGGTGCGATGCTGTGCTGTTTCAAAAACCCCTCGCCCCCTCCGAAAAATGAGCCCAATGCGCACCAAAGCCATGACGATCGCCACGGTCCTTGCGCTGTGCCTTTTGGCGGGGTTCATCTGGGAAACGGCGCTCCGCCCGAACTCCATTGACCAAGAGGGGCGGTTTGTCCTGACAGTGGAAACCCACCCCGACAGCGCAGTAGCACAGCTGGTTTCGGAAGGACGCATCCGCAACAAACAAAGCCTTGAACGCTACCTGTCCTGTCGCGGATGGGATGAACCTGGCGGTTTGCGACCGGGGCGTTACATGATTCCTGCCGGGCTGGACAACCGCGCCCTCGCGAGGCTGCTGCGGTCAGGGGCGCGAGAAGCCGTGCGGGTGCGCTTCAATGCGGCCCGCTTGCCTGAAGAAGTTGCGGAGCAGGTGGGTGATCAAATGGCCTTCGATGGCGAAGATTTGCGGGCGGCCATGCTGGATCCGTTGACAGCTGCGCGCAACGGCACGGACTTGGAAGCCTTTCGCACCCGCTTTATCCCCAACACCTATGAGGTGTGGTACGACCTGTCGGCTGCGGATTTTGTGGACCGCATGGTGACAGAATGGCGCAAATGGTGGTCCCTTGAGCGCCGCGCCCAAGCGGAATCCCTCGGTCTGACACCCGAAGAGGTGGGCATCCTGGCCTCTATTGTCAAGTCGGAAACCTCGAGAATGGATGAGGCTCCGACCGTGGCGGGTCTCTACCTCAACCGCATCAGACGTGGCATGCGGCTCCAGGCGGACCCTACCTTGATTTATGCGCTCGGAGACTTCTCCATCCGCCGGGTCCTCAACGTGCACCGCGAGACGGACAGCCCGTACAACACCTACATGTATTCCGGCCTGCCTCCGGGCCCCATCAATTTTCCCGAACCCGCCTACTTAGAAGCGGTGCTCAACGCGGAGAATCACGGCTACATCTTCATGTGCGCGCGGGAAGATTTTAGCGGTTATCACGCGTTTGCCAAGACCAATCGGGAACATGAGCGCAATGCCCGACGTTATAGGAAAGCGCTGGATGCGCAAGGCGTTTACAAATGACCGCAGCCTTGGGCCCCTTGCGCCCTGTATTTTTGCACCCGCATGTTCTCCCCCTCCTCTTTCCCAGACCTTGTGAAGGCCGCTTTTTTGCTAGGGTTGACAGGGTTTGGCGCACAGTTGTTGGCGCAGGAATGGCCGGCTGAATTGCCGCGCAAACCGGAAGCGCTGGCACAAAAGGTCGCTGAGCAGTCCATTGTGGTGGATGGCGACTTGGGCGATGAAGCGTGGACCACGATTGCCCCTGAAACGGCCTTGCGTGAATTCAAGCCGGTTCCCTTTGCCGCCCCCAGACAGCAGACGGAGGTCCGCTTCGCCTTTGACGACCGTGCCCTCTACATCGGTGCGCGCATGTGGGATACAGCGCCCGACAGCATTCTGCACCAGCTCATCCAACGCGATGGCGGCGGCAATACGGACGTATTTGGCATCTGGTTCAACTGCTTCGACGATGGCGTAAACGGGGTGCGCTTCTCCGTTACCCCCGATGGCGTCCAATCGGATGAATTGCTCACGACAGACGGCTCAGATGGCAGTTGGAACGCCGTATGGCAGTCGGAATGCCGCATTGATGAGGACGGGTGGACCGCTGAATTCGCCCTGCCGTGGTCCGTGTTCCGCTTTGCGGACAAGGGGGACGCCGAGCAGCAGTGGGGCATGAATTTCTACCGTTATATCCGACGCTACCGTGCGGATTACGTGTGGCGCGCCATGGACCCGAACCAGGAGGGGTTGATGAACCAAGGCGGCCTGCTGACCGGCATTCGCGGCATCACCCCACCACCGCGCTTCAGCTTGTACCCCTACGCGAGCACCTACATCAATGCTGAAGATGGCCAGACCAATGTGGCTGTCAATGGGGGCCTGGACCTCAAGGTGGGCATGGGTGAAGCCTTCACCTTGGACATGACCTTGGTGCCGGATTTCGGTCAGGTCGTCGCAGACAACCTGGTGCTCAACCTGAGTCCCTACGAAGTGCGCTTCAACGAGAACCGTCAGTTCTTCACCGAAGGCACGGAGCTGTTCAACAAGACCCGCAATTTCTACAGCCGAAGGGTCGGCGGCAGGGAGCAGCTGCTCAACGCCTCCAAGGTGACCGGACGGACCTCCTCTGGTACAGGATTGGGCCTGCTGAATGCCCTTTCCCAAGACGGCAATGGCGACCTGACCGACTTTTCGGTGGCCGTAGTGGACCAAAACCTGCCCAACAATGGCTTTGTCGCGGTCCAAAGCGGCCAAGTCATCCGCGAAGGTGACCGGCGCGACGATTGGGTCGGCAGTGCCGCGTTTGAAGTGAGGGACTCGCTCCAACGTTGGTCCCTATCTGGACAAGGTGGCATCAACCGGCGTTCCGATCTCAGCAATGGAGAGGGTGAAGGCCATGGGTGGAGCCTTGAGGTCAGCCGAATCAAAGGGCGGTTGCAGTGGACCGCCGGACACTACACCGAAACACCGGAATACGACCCGAATGCCATTGGGTTCCTATCGGCCCCCAATGCCGCCGAAGATTACGCCAGCATCGAATACCGCATTCCCACCCCCTTCAAGGTGCTGGGCATGGGCTTCAACTGGATGTCTTGGGAATTCAAGACCAATAGAGAAATGCTCCATACGCCCCGGGAATTTGTGAGCCATACGTACGACTTGGAGTGGCGGCTCAACCTCGCCAGCTTCGACTTCGTCAAACTCGGTGTGTCGGGGATGCCGTATGACGGGCGGGATTACTTCGCTCCCCGACTGGAAGGGCGCTTCTGGCAGGTGCCCAAATGGTGGGCATACGATGGTTTTATCAGTACGGACTACCGCCGAAAATTTGCCCTCGACATCGGCGGATGGGCCGCTGGCGGGCAGCTTTACCCGGATTGGAAAGAACGGAATTTCCGAATCGAACCCATCTGGCGTCCCAACGATCATTTCAGGGTAAGCCATGTTTACAGCCACCAAGACAAGTACAACGAGCGCGGCTGGTCCGCTTTGGTGGATTCCCTGCCAAACGGCACTTTACTCGGTGAGACCCACAGCCTGTGGGCCAAGCGCAACCTTTACTCTCGCACCCATGTCCTCAATGCCTCCTATGTATTGGACAACCGGAAGGGCATCACTTTCCGACTGCGGCATTACTGGAGCCGATTGGAGAACGGCAGTTTCTACTTTCTCGATGACAACGGGCTGCTTGAGCCGACCGATGACATCACCCTCGACGACGACGGCACCAGCACCTACGACATCAGCTATAACGCCTGGTCCATCGACTGCGTGTTCCGGTGGATTTTCGCGCCGGGGAGCGAAATCTCCGTCGTTTGGAAGAACTTACTCGAGAGCCAAGGCGACATGCTCCCCAATACATACGCCGACAACTTGGAGGACGTGCTGCGTGTGCCTCACCGGAACAGTTTCTCCATCAAGGCCATTTACTTTCTCGACTACGCTGACCTCACGGGCAGGCGCTGATGATGCTCACTGCTTCAGGTCCACCAGCCTGAAGTTGATGTGCCCGATGTTGCCGGTGCCATCGATGGCCCACACCTTGATCTCATCGTCTTCGCGCCCGGTGAGCATGCCGTCATCCAAACGGTAGGTCAACACGCCCTTGTCCATGGACCAACGCAGCCATTGGTCTCCACTCTTTCCTTCCCAACGCGCGATGCCGGAGAGGTCATCCCCGACGGCAATGCGCAATTGCCCATTGGCCCATTTGGGCTGTCCCAAGGTTGGCGCCACTGAATCCTGCCTGACCTCGAACAGGCCAAACCTGTCCAACTTGGCAGAGACGAAACCGCCGCGTTCATCGGCCACCCAGGTGTCCTCCACCTCACCATCCTCATCCACAGCGCACAGCACCAATGCGGCGCCCGACCCTTTCAACCCGGCTGGTACCGGCACGGTCAAACTGAAATCCGATCGGGTGATTCGGGCTTCAGACCAAACCCTAAAGCCGTTTTCCTCGCTGCGCTCAACCTCCACGACCGCATCAGCATAGAGGGCGTTTGCGGGAATTTCAACAGCCACTTCTCCCGAATTGATGCTGTGCGGCACCCGGCGGTCCAGTGCAAGAGCAAAGGACGCGGAGTCTGAGGCTTTGGTGGAATCGCCCCACAACCACATGGCCGCCTCCGTGGCGTTGCCCGCGATGTCCAGCAGGCGCACCCTGACCCGTTCCGAATCTCCCGGGGCCACCTCCCAAGGCTGCGGACCAGCCGCGCGCTGATAGATGTCCAAGCGGTTGCCCGGCAGACGCTGCACACGGTGCACGCGTCCTTTTCTGTCCTGCCATGCGGGGAGATCGATGTGGGCCGAGACATCTCCATTGGTGGAGAAGCTCAAAGTGTCCATTCTGTGGCTGTGGACCAAGCTGTCGCCGAGCCAAACATCGATGCCATAAGGTCCATGGGTGTATGGTTCCCCATCGAGCCGATCGAATGCTTCAATGCCGAGCGTAAAAGGCCCAGCAACGCGCACGCCCGGCGCGTATGCTGCCGTCCAGCGGAACCTGTCACCCGCGCCTTCAACCGAGCCTCCGGCTGAGGGAACCACCCACACCCCTCTAAACTCTGGCGGGACAGGATCGGCCGTTACCCCTGCGCCGCGAAACGACCAGCTCAAGGGATTGATGGGCTGTTGGGTGGCGGCATCCCGCACCTCGAAATGCAGATGCGGGCCGAAGCTCCCGCCCGAATTGCCGCTCCAACCGATGGTATCTCCAGCTGCAAACCGAAAGGTGGTGTCGGGCTTTCCATCAAATGCCCAGCGCTCTGTGGCATACTGTCGGCGCATCAGCCACGACGCGATGTCCGGGTGGAAGGCGGAAAGGTGCGCGTACACAGTGGTCCACCCTTGACCGTTGAGGTAGAGGGCCAATCCATACCCCCTACTGGACACCTTGATCCTGGAAATGGCCCCGTCCTGCGCTGCGAGAACGGGGTAGCCCTCCTGCCCTTCGGTCCGGATATCGAGGCCGGTATGGAAATGTCCCGTCCGGATTTCACCAAAATTCCCGCTGAATTTGAGTGGAATCGTCAGTGGAGCATGAAGCGTGTCTTGCGCTCTGGCACAGTCGATTGCGCCCCCACACAAGGCCAAGATGACCAATGCACACCCTCCAATCGAATTCATTCCCGTTCGCATGTTCGCAAAATACCGCGCGCATGTCATCCCATGGAAGCCCCTCATTACATTTGAGTTCGTGGAAGAAAACCGGAATCCAGACATCGTCTTGTTTGGCGATGTGCTCGAAGACATCAAGAAAAGAACGTCTCACCTGATTGCAGAGCGCAATCGGTTGGTGACGGAGAATGCCCGGCTGGAAGCGCGCGTGCAGTCTTTGGAAAATCAGCTTCTCGCATGCGAGGAGGCCCAATCCAAAGCCGCATCGCCTGCCCCCACAATGACCCCCCCTCCCCCTATCCCGAACCGCAATCCTGTCGCAGGAGAGCGCATCAGGGCGCTCGTCGAAGAGATTGACGCCTGCATTGCATTGATGCCCCGCTCCCGCGACATGGTAAATACTGAAGTTGCGACCGCATGAACGAATCTTCCATACAAGTCACCATCGCAGGCCGAACCTACCCGCTCACTGTAGCGGAAGGCGAAGCCAAGCGCGTGCGTGAGGCTGCGGGGAGAATCGATGAACTGGCCCAGCGATTCCAACGCGACTATGGCGTTTCTGATCGTCAAGACCTGCTGGCCATGGCGGCACTCCAATTGTTGAGTGACCTGGAAGCAGGGCCGCAATCAGAGAATGCACAAGAAGCCGGGCTGCCTGCTGCTGCATTCGACGGTCTTGAAGAGATCCGGTCCCTGCTGGTGCAGGCCGGCATATCTTCTGAGGACAGGGAAGGGAAAACACCCTGACCCATGGACCCTATCCCCTATATCATCGGCGCATTGGCCGGACTCGTTGTCGGAGGAGGCATCGCGTATGCTTTGATCAGCCGTGTCATGCAGAGCAAGGCCGAGCAGGTCTTGAAAGACGCCGAGCAGAAAGGTGAGCACATCAAGGAAAAGAAAATCCTCCAAGCCAAGGAGAAATTTTTGAAGCTCAAGGAAGAGCACGGCCGAGAAATCAAATCCCGCAACGCCAAGGTGCAGGCCCTCGAGGACAAACTCAAGAATCAGGAGCGCAACCTGAAGCGGGATGAGCAACAAATCAAGGATGGCCGTTCCCGCCTCAAACGAGACGAGGAGACCCTTCAGGCCCGGCTGAAGTCAAACGAAGCCAAGCAAAAGGAACTGGATAAAACCCAGAGCCAATCCGCAAAAATGCTCGCCGAGGCTGCGGGCATGTCCGTGGATGCGGCCAAGGAAGAATTGAAAAATCAAATCCTGGGCGACGCCCGGGCGATGGCCGCTCAAGAGGTTCAGGACATCCTCGACGATGCCCGTGCGAAGGCCAATCAGGATGCCAAGAAAGTGGTGATTCAGACCATCCAGCGGGTGGCCACAGAGCACGCCATCGAAAACAGCGTTTCGGTATTCAACATCGGAAGCGACGACATCAAAGGACGCATCATCGGCCGTGAGGGTCGCAACATCCGCGCCCTGGAGGCGGCCACCGGTGTCGAGTTCATCGTGGACGACACCCCAGAAGCCATCATCATCAGCTGTTTTGACCCAGTCCGCCGTGAGATTGCGCGACTGAGTATGCACCAGCTGGTCTCTGATGGCCGCATTCACCCTGCCCGCATCGAAGAAGTGGTGGCCAAGACCACCCGGAAAATTGACGAGGAAATCTTGCAGACCGGCAAGCGCACGGTCATTGACTTGGGCATCCCGAACATGTCGAACGCGTTGGTGCGCATGGTCGGCCGCATGAAGTACCGCTCCAGCTACGGTCAAAACCTGCTGCAGCACAGCCGCGAGGTGGCCAACCTGTGTGCGACCATGGCGGCAGAACTCGGATTGGATACCAAAGCGGCAAAGCGGGCAGGCCTGCTCCACGACATCGGCAAGGTGAGCGACGAGGAGAGCGAGTTGCCACACGCTATCCTGGGCATGAAACTGGCCGAGAAGGCCGGTGAGCGTCCGGACGTGCTCAATGCCATTGGCGCCCACCACGATGAAATCGAAATGACCTCGTTGATCTCACCGATCGTGCAGGTGTGCGACGCCATTTCCGGCGCCCGTCCCGGAGCGCGGAGAGAGGTGGTGGAGAGCTATATACAGCGCCTCAAAGACCTCGAAAACATTGCATTGGAGCAACCTGGCGTCACGCAGAGCTACGCCATTCAGGCGGGCCGTGAATTGCGGGTCATGGTCGAGAGCGAGCAGGTCAACGATGAGATGGCAGAACAGATCTCCTTCAACATCTCACAGCGGATCATGAATGAGATGACCTATCCCGGACAGGTCAAGGTGACGGTCATCAGGGAGACCCGGGCCGTCAGCGTGGCCAAATGAGCACAACGGAAGAAGGCCGGCTCGCCCGCTCCATCAGCTGGCAGACGCTCAACGTCGGTTTTCAGGTCCTCTTCCAACTCGCCTTCATCAAGGCGCTTTCCATCTTCCTCACCGAGGGCGAATGGGGCGTCATCGGCATCGCCCTCGGGATCATCGGCATCATCGAGATCTTTGCCCAACTCGGGGTCGGTCCCTCGCTCATCCAGCGCAAAGACCTCTCGCAAGCGCAGATTTCCTCTGCCTTCTGGGTTTCATTGGTTCTGGGCCTCCTCTTTGGCGGGGCGACCTATGTGACGGCTCCTTCCATCGCCAACTTCTATCACCGCGCAGAGCTCATTCCGTTGCTGCGTTTCATTGCCTTGAGCTTTCCCTTGGCGGGCTTGGCGATGGTGCCCCGCGCCATCCTTATCCGCCGCATGGATTTCCGGAGTCTTTTTTGGTCTTCGCTCATCGCCATGCCCATAGGAAATGGCGTCATCGGCATCGTGGCGGCCTACAATGGCTGGGGGGTGTATGCCTATGCCGGCGCGCTGTTGGCCCAAAACGCGCTGTTGGGGCTGAATTATTGGATGCGCTCCGGATTGCGGCCCGGGCGGCCTGCGTTCATGCCTGCGGTTCCGCTCTTTCGCTATGGCGCATCGAGTACCGTCTTCAATTTCCTCAACTACGCTGCTTCGCGCTTGGACGTGCTGGTGCTGGGCCGTTTCATGCCCGAAAGCCGGAATGCCGAGCAGGGCATCTATGACCGCTCGAACTACATGATGACCCTGCCGATCACCCTCTTGGGCAAGCTCTCGGACAGCGTGTTGTTCAGCAGCATGAGCGACGTCCAAGACACGCGTGACCGGCTGCGCAGCATCTTTATGGGGGGGCTGTATTTCACCGCCGTACTGGTCTTGCCGGGGGTGGTCCTTTTGGAGCTGTTTGCCGAGGAATTCGTGCTGGCTTTGCTCGATGAAAAACTCCTGCCGACCGTTCCCATTGTCCGCATCCTGTACGTCGCTGTTTTTCTTCGGAGTTGGATCAAAGTGTGCGACGCGACCGTGCGGGCGATGGACATGATTGGCACCGCATCGGTCATCAAGGCCGCCTTCTGTATCGGGTTGTGCATATCGGCATATTTGGGTTACCACAGGGGGTTCGAAGTGCTGGCCTGGGGTGTGGTGACCTCTACCTGCCTGCAGGCTGTGGCCATGCTCATCTTGTGCGGCCGCCGGCTGGAATTGTCTCTGCGCACCATCCTGACTTCGGCTGGGCCCGGCTTGTGGCTGGCAGCGGTCACCTTTGCGCTCACGGCCCCCTTGGCCATGTGGATGGACGTGCACTGGCTGTTGCGCCTGCTGACAGGGTTGTCCATCGCCCTTTTCGGGTGCCTCGGATGGGCCTGGTACTTCCCGGGCACCCTGCGCCATGGACCCAATGACGTGTTGGCCCAATTGGCCCAGCGGATTCCCTTCGACGCGGTCAAAGAACGGTGGCTTCCAAAGCGGGACCATTGACGCAGTAGGGACTAATTTTGCCGCCCCGTGACCGGTGCTCTCCGAAATATCGCCTTGGCTGCCATCCTCACATGCTCCTGCTGGGGCGGTGTGCAATGTGCCGCAATTGAAGCGGTTTCAGACAGCGTGGTCATATCTGGCCATGTCGCCAACGTGGTGGACACCGTCCTGCCGGAGACCAGCGTGTCCTTATACATTGCTGATTTCACCTTGCACCCCTCAGACAGCGTCGAGGTGGCGGTATCCCGCGGTGAGCGCTTTGTCGTCTGGGCGGAGGGCGAGGCCGGCAGGCTGCAATTTGAAGTGCCCCTGCCACGGTACGCCGATTCGGTCCAATTTACCCTGCGATGTGACAGCAGCGGGGCAAGCTGGGTGGTGAACCGGGACACCGTGCTGTATGCCTGGGCGCCCCGAGGAACAGGGTGCTTCCCCGCCGCCAGTGAGCGCGACCTGATGCGCATGCTCTACACCGCGGAGAAAAAGCCCTTTGAATCCGAGCGGTTTTCCATCATGAAAGCGTGGGTGCAAGGCCAATGCCTGTCGCCGCGGCAAATTCGCCGTTGCGCCGCGGCATTTGACGACGAGGAACGCAAATTGCGGCTCATTCAAGCCACCACCTGCACCGCCCCTTTTGAACTCCCCGCCTTGGCCGCTGCTTTCACATCACAGCACTACCGAGAGGCGTTCTTGAACTGGACACAGGAGACCCCATGAAGCCGCGCCGTGTTTATCCTGTGGGAAACTCCATGTCCTTTTCGAGTGAACGCAGCGGGGCTTCCGGTTGTTTTGAACCTGATACCGATTGACGATGTCTACCACCACCCACGCCATCCACAACTTTTCTGCAGGCCCCTGCATTCTCCCACCTTCAGTGCTTCGACAGGCTTCCGAAGCCGTGAACGACCTCGATGGCAGCGGCCTCAGCCTCATCGAAATTTCTCACCGCAGCAAGCCGTTTGTGGCCATCATGGAGGAGGCGCGCCAACTCGTGCGCACCGAATTGGCCCTTCCTGACCACTACGAAGTCCTTTTCCTTCAGGGCGGAGCCAGCCTTGGGTTTCTCACAGCGGCCATGAATTTCCTGCCGGAAAGTGGGAGCATGGACTACACGGTGACGGGCACCTGGGCCAAAAAAGCGCTCAAGGAAGCCCAGCGTGTCGGCCAGGCAAAGGCCTTGACCTCGAGCGAAGAATCCGGTTTTGACCGCGTGCCACCATTGCCCGGGCACACCGATGCCGACTTCGTCCACATCACCACCAACAACACCATCTTCGGTACGCAGTATCCGGGAGACCCACAGGTGGATGCGCCGCTGATCGCGGACATGAGCTCGGATATTTTCTCACGGCCCGTCGACGTCACCAAGTATGCTTGCATCTATGCAGGCGCCCAGAAAAACATGGGCCCTGCGGGCACGGTACTCTACATCTATGACCGCAATAAAATCGGCCACACAGGACGGGACATCCCCAGCTATTTGGATCTCGCCGTACACGCCGACAAAGACAGCATGTTCAACACCCCGCCGGTCTTTGCGATTTACACCAGCATGCTCACGCTGCGTTGGCTCAAAGAAAACGGCGGCGTGAACGCCGCCCGGGAACGCAACGCTGCAAAGGCGGCCTGCATCTACGGTGAAATCGACCGCAACCCCCTCTTCAATGGATTTGCGCAGGTGGATTCCCGCAGCGTCATGAACGCCACGTTTACCCCTGCGGATGAAGCCCATACCGCACCCTTCCTCGCCGCTTGCGAAGCCGCGGGAATCAACGGACTCAAGGGCCACCGCTCCATTGGCGGTTTCAGGGCCTCCATGTACAACGCCCTCCCCTTGTCCAGCGTGGAAACCCTTGTCGAGGTCATGCGCGACTTCGAGCGCACCCACGGCTGAACCCCATACCGAACTCACTTCACCATGAAAGTCCTCGCCAACGACGGCATCTCAGCCAAAGCCAAGGCTGAACTCGAATCCCAAGGCATCACCGTCAGCACCGACCACATCGAACAATCGGCACTGATCGACGCCCTCAATGCGGAAGGCTATGCCGGCTTGCTCGTCCGCAGCGCCACCAAGGTGCGCCAGGACCTCATCGATGCCTGCCCCAACCTCCGGTTTATTGGCCGCGGCGGTGTGGGCATGGACAACATCGATGTGGCCTACGCCAGGGAGCAGGGCAAGGTGGTCTTCAACACACCTGCAGCGAGTTCCCAGAGCGTGGCCGAGCTGGTCATGGCCCACCTTTTTGCCATGGCCCGCTCCTTGCACCGCAGCTATCAGGAGATGCCGGAGCGCGGCGCATCTGAGTTTAAGGTGCTCAAAAAAGCCTATGCCAAAGGGATTGAGTTGCGCGGCAAGACGCTCGGTGTGGTCGGCTTTGGCCGGATCGGCACCGCCGTTGCCCAGTACGCCCTCGGCTGCGGCATGGAGGTCATCGGCGTGGACCGCACAGGCACCTCTCGGGAGGTCAACGTCCAAATTCCCACCGGCGGCGGGGCGGTGCACAATGTCGCCGTAGAGGTTCCCTTGGTCTCACTCCAAGACATGCTGTCCCGCGCGGACGCCATCACCTTTCATGTTCCCTCCCAAGCCGATGGCTCCCCGGTGCTCGACGCCGCTGGTGTGGCCTCCATGAAGCCGGGCGCCATGCTGGTCAACACAGCCCGCGGTGGTACTGTAGACGAAGCTGCCGTGCGCAAAGCCGTTGAAGATGGGCACCTCAGGGGTGCTGCCCTCGACGTCTTTGTCGGAGAACCCCACCCCAATGCCGACCTGCTCAAAGTGGCAGGACTCGCTTTGACCCCCCACATCGGAGCCGCCACGATGGAAGCCCAAGACCGGATTGGCAGCGAACTGGTGGAGCGCATCCTCGAATTGCGTTAATTCGGGGCTGCTACCGGAACCATCCCGCGCGCACGTTCAATGCCAACGAAGCCCGCCCCCCTGCTGCAGCCATTTGCTGGCGTCTTGCCTTCACCAGACAAGGCACACCTTGTTGCGACAAGGAGTTACCTGACCTACAGCGATTACGAGCTCAAGGACAAGCTGTCCAGAAACCCTTACAGCTATCTCCACGTCATCCACCCCGATGGCATGTTGGATTCAGGCATGGGGCGCATTCGAGAGGTTTTCAGGGCGTTTTTAGAGCGCGGCTGGCTGATGCCCGATGCGGCATCGCACTATTATGTGCTCCGCCAGTCCGGGCCGCTGGGGACATGCACCGGGGTGATCGGATTGGTGCCCACCGCAGCAGCAGTGCAAGGCCGGATCAAGGTCCATGAGTCCACACTGGCCAAAAGGGAAAACCTGTTTGCCCAATACCTCTCTTCGGTGGGGCTCAACGCAGAACCCGCGCTGCTGGCCCATCCAGAAAATGCAGCCTTGGATGCCGTCTTGGAAAGCGTCACCCAAGAAGCAGCACCCTTTGACTTCACCACGGCGGACGGGGTGCGGCATACGCTTTGGAGGACCAATGCCGCCCAGCGGCAAACACTGGCTTCGGCCTACGGAGAGATGGAGGCAGCGTACATCGCCGATGGCCACCACCGGGTCGCATCGAGCATGCGCATGGCTGCTGCGCACCCTGAACATCGAGACGCGCATGCGTTTATGGCCCTGCTGGTGCCCGGCAAGCAGTTGATTTTTCGAGGGTATCACCGCATCCTCCGCAGCAAGAATGGCGGTGATGATTTCACCCAAGCCCTGGACAGGTTGCATGACATCCCGGGGGCTCAATGGCGTCCTGATGCGGATGGCCTGAATCCTCAAGCGGGCCACATTTGCCTGCGCGGCAGGCAAAAGGGCACCTTGCACATCGCCGAAGCCCTCGCTTCCTCTGGGCTGAGTGAAGCCGAATGGCTGCAGCAGCATGTCTTGGAGCCCTTGTTTGACATTCACGACCCCCGACTCGACCCCAGGCTGGATTACCTGCCGGGTGACCTCGATGCGCCCGCTTTGGAGCAGGCAACGGCCGGGGACGACCGGCTGGCCTTCATCATGCCGGCCATGACATTTCAAGGGCTGCAAGCTGTGGCGGATGCGGGCAGGTTCATGCCCCCCAAAAGCACCTGGATCGCCCCCAAGTTGAGAAGTGGCCTGACCCTCTTTGATTTCGGCCCCGCATCCTGACCTTTGCCCCATGGGTGCATCGGAAATCGCGGAAAACTGGCGAAAGGTCAGAGAACAGGTTCCCCGCGCAGTAGAAGTGGTGGCCGTCAGCAAGACCAAGCCCATGGAAGCCGTGGTGTCGGCTTATGGCGCAGGCGCGCGGAGCTTTGGTGAGAACCGCGTGCAGGAATTGGTGGGCAAACACGAAGCGCTCACCGCTGAGCCATCGCCGCGGGCGTCAGAATTTCGGGACCTGCGCTGGCATCAAATTGGCACGCTTCAGAAAAACAAGGTCAAGTACATCGCGCCTTTTGTGGGGTTGATCCATGCTGTAGACCAAGAGGCGTTGCTGGAGGAAATCAACAAACGCGCCGCCAAGCACCAGCGCAAGATCGCCGTGCTCCTGCAGCTCCACATCGCCCAAGAGGCGAGCAAATTCGGCCTCTCAGCAGACGGACTGTCATCCATCCTCGAGCGGTTGACCGCCGGGCAATGGCCGCACGTCGAAGTCAAGGGCCTCATGGGCATGGCCACCTTTACCTCCGATACGGCGCAAGTGGGACGCGAATTCCGGACGTTGCGTCGACTCTACGACCGCCATGCCGCCGACCGCCATTGGGACACGCTGTCCATGGGGATGAGCGGAGATTGGCGGATTGCCGTGGAAGAGGGCAGCACCATGGTCCGGATCGGAAGTGCCATTTTTGGTGCGCGATGAAGACAAGCAGTTCAGCTTCTTGGTCAGCATACGAGCCCTGGTTCAGGGCCTGGTTGATTTTGGTGCCCATCATCACATGGGGAAGCCACTTCATCGTACGCAATGCCCGGCTGAGGTTGGCGCAGTTGCGGGCAGACAGCCTCGATGTCCCGGAGCCAGAAGGCACGTGGGGATATGCCGCCGTCTGCGCCTTGGCCTTCACCGTGCTCATGGCGGTCATCGCCCGGGTATGGGTCCAATCGTCCCGCAACAGGGCTTCCTGAGTCCCTGCCGATCAGACGGCCAGCTTGGTACTGACCCCACGCAGGGAAGGACGCTTCAATCCAAACCGTTCGATGTCCACTTCAGGCGTCAACCCGAGCGCCTGTTGCGCCAACAAGCGCCCGATGAGCGGGGCGAACTTGAATCCATGGCCACTGAAGCCCGCGCCGATGACCATTCCGGAATCGGTGCGGTCGAGGATGAAGTCGCGGTCTGCCGTACCGCTGTAGAAGCAGACGTACTGGCGGAGCACGGCGGCATCCTTGAGTTCGGGCAAATGGGCCGCAAGAAAAGCACGGGCCCTCTGCTCAAATTCCGGCGAGACTTTTCTGTCGTCGCCGTCGGGGTGGCCAGCCTTGCCGGGATGGTGGTTGGCCACTTTGATGCGGCCATCGGCTGCGGTGGGGATGGCATAAAATCCGCTTTCCATGTGACTGAATACGGGAAGTCTGTCCAAGCGGGCCCCCAAGGCTGAAGCATCGAAATACACCAATTCTTGGCGCGTCACTTCCATGGGTACATCGGCCCAGCGCCGGCTCCATGCGCCCGCCGTCAGCACCACCGCATCGAACTGCCGCTGGCCCTGTCCATCTGTCACGGCTTTTGGCCCCACATCCAGGGCCTCGCCTCGGAAGGAAACGTCCTGCTGTTTCAACCACACGTGCAGCGCGCCGAGGATGACCTGGGGGTCAAGTACACCGCCCATTCTGTCCACGGTGGCCGCCCCGGCCTTCATGCCGGGCCATTCCTGAGAGACCATGCCGTGCGAAAGGCGGTCGGCCCGAAGGCCCATTTGCCGCAGCGTCTTCCAACTCTCGAAGGCGTGCCTGTCGCCCTGCTCCTCGAGCAACAGTTTGCCCGTCTCGTGCAGCAAGGGCCGACCCAATTTCTGCTCCCATTGCTTCCAAAGGCCTCGGCTTCTCACCGCCATGGAAACAAGGGCGCGGTCCTCTCCGTAATGCACCCTGAAGCTGCGGCCCGTATCGATAGAAGCCCCCGGCCCCGTCCCCATCGGGTGGGGGTCATACAAGGTGACCTTCGCCCCCATCTCTGCCAAGTGTGCCGCTGTCATGGCCCCCATGATGCCGCCACCCACAACGGCCACCTCGGTCTGCTCGATCTTGACCAGCCGCAGGTGATTGTCTACCATTCTCGTCATGACGCTTTGCGGTGTTGTTGTGCCTGTTCTCCACGCACGGTTTCGAGTTCCCTTCCGAGAAAATCAGCAATGGCGCCCATCCCGGTCACCCCGCCCCCGGCCCGCTCTTCAGCAGCGCCATTGTAGTTGGTATTGATGTTGATGTCGTAGAACCTCAAGTGGCCCTCAGCATCCTGAATGGCTTCCATTGCGGCCACCTCCATTCCGGAGTGACTCAAAAACTGCAGGCAACGCTCCAACTCCGCCGGCCTGTGCTCCAGCAGCAATTCGAACTTGGCGCGGCCATCCGCCGGACAGTAGCTGTTGCCCACTTGACAGGCATCTGAAGGGCAGAGTTCAAATCCGCCCCCGGCATCGATGCTGACCGTATACACATGTTGCCCTCCGACGAACTCAAGGCGCAGCACGCGGCCGTCCGCAGGGCGCATATACTCCTGAAGTACGACCGTCCCGTCCAGGGTGTATTGATCAAAATCGGCCAACACCTCATTGAGGTCCGCTTCACCGCGGATCAATCGGACACCGGTTCCTTTTCCTCCGCGGTTGGGCTTGAGAATGAACGGACCATTCCAGCGCCGCGCCGCCTCACGCAGGGCCTGGGCGCCGGTCACAGCAACGCTGTCCGGAACAGACAACCCATGTGCTTTGAGGGCGATGACCTGCTCCACTTTGCTGACTTCCAACTCGGTCGCCTTTCGGTTGTTGATCACGCGCCGGCCGTGCGCCTCCAGCCAGGCCATGAGCCCGCGCGTGGCCTCCCAGGCATACCTGTGGTCCCGCGTATGGGCACTCGCACTCATCCTGTTGTAGAAGACCCCCTGTGGCGGGATGCCATTCAAATCGAGGTTCAGGTCGTCGACGAACCACTCTTGGTAAGGCAGCCCGCGTTGCGCCATGGCCGCCCTCAATGGGGCCAGCCATGTGTCGTTTTCGTGGATGATGTGAACTGTTGGGGTGGAGACAACCCCGGATTGAAGGTGAAGAGGAGATAACATGGTAAAATGAAAAAGCCCGGCGGAGAGCCGGGCGATGAAAGTCAAATGAAGAAGGGAATGGGTCAGATCAGCTCATTCCCGGACATAACGACACACAGCCCGAGGAGGTCGGACAGCAACAACAGATATTGAAACACACGCCGTTCATGTTGACTTAAAGATACGTCAACAAATTTTATTATACCAAATTCATCTCACTAATAGGGGTCAACATCTATAATGACCCTCACGGGTCTGTAGCTGTCGACCGCGCGCATGGCGGCAATGTCCTCCAGCAAGGCAGACTTGAACCGGGCCGGGTCAACGTCGCGCTCCATTTTGAGCAGGATGTGCCTTTGGTACAAATCGTTGACACGGGCTATGCCCGGCTCTTCCGGTCCCACCACACGGCCACCGAAGCGGCTGCGCATGCGCCCGGCCAACGCCGCCGCGCACTCCCTGGTCAGCTGGGGATCGCGGTGGCGCAATATCAACCGGATCAAACGCTGAACCGGCGGATACCCAAAGGACTTTCGCTCCTGCAGTTCCGCCAGAGCCATGGCTTGCGCATCGTGCGTCACGACGTGACCGAATACCCAATGCTCGGGATCGAAGGTTTGGACCAATACCTTGCCGCGCTCGCCCCTTCGCCCTGCCCTGCCGGCCACCTGGGTCAGCAATTGAAAGGTGCGCTCAAGCGCCCTGAAGTCGGGATAGTGCAACATCTGGTCGGCCTGCAGAATACCGACCAGTCCCACATTCTCAAAGTCGAGTCCTTTGGTCACCATTTGAGTCCCCACCAGCACTTGGATCTCCCCGCGCTCGAATGCTTGAATGATGCGCTCGTGTCCCGTCCGGCTCCGGGTCGTATCCAGGTCCATGCGCTGCACCGCCACACCGGGAAATAACTGACCTACCTCCTCTTCGATGCGCTCGGTCCCCAGTCCCTTGGCCTGCACCTCCTCGCTGCCGCATCGCGGACATTGACGCGGCTCACTTTGGCGGTATCCACAATAATGACAATGCAAATCCCTGAGAAACTTGTGGTAAGTGAGGCTGACATCACAACGCTCACAGTCGGGGACCCAACCGCATGTGCGGCATTGATATACGGGTGCAAATCCCCGTCGGTTCTGGAACAGAATGGCCTGCTTGCCGTCGTCCAAGGTCTGTTGAAGTGCATCCCTCAGCTCCTTGCTGAAGTGCCCTTCCATCGCCCGGGACTTGTGGGCTTTTCTGAGGTCGACCAGACACACTTCGGGGAGCGAAGTGCCACCAAACCGCTCAGTCAGCAGGACATGGGCGGCCCGTCCGGCATCTACAGCCCACCGCGCCTCCAATGAAGGTGTTGCCGAACCCAACACCACCGAAGCGCCATGCAGCTTTCCCAGCATGGCGGCCGCATCCCTGGCCTGGTAACGCGGTGCCGGATCCTGTTGCTTGTAACTCGCGTCGTGTTCCTCATCCACCACGATCAACCCCAGGTTTGAAAACGGAAGAAAAATGGCACTGCGCGCCCCCACCATGAGGCGGCCGCGCCCTTCACGGCTGGCCACCCGACGGTAGGTCGATGTGCGCTCCCGGGGACTGAATCGGCTGTGGTACACCTCCAACCGGTCGCCAAAGAAGCGGCGCAGGCGCACGATCAGCTGTGTGGTCAATGCGATTTCCGGAACGAGGAACAAGGCATCCTTTCCCGACGCCAGCGCGTCATGGATCAGGTGGGTGTATACCTCCGTCTTTCCCGAGCCGGTGACCCCCTCGAGCAGCACGAGTGACTTGTCCCGCTGCCCTTGCTGAATGGCCGTGAGTGCACTTTGCTGGGCGGAACTCAAATCTGCCAATGGTTCTACTGCAGCGGTGCTGCTGACTTCCCAAGGAGATTGCTTGAATGAGAAGACCAAGCCCTTTTCAGCCAACCGCTTGAACAAGGCCCCGGTCACCCCCTCGCGGTTGGTCAGGTCACCCAAGGGCACGCCAGTGGCGGCCTGGTCTTCAGACAGCAGCGCCATCATGGCCCGGGATTGGGATGGGGCCCGCGCATCCAAGGTGTCCAAGGCATCGGACAACCACCGATCGTCTGCGGTCGCCTGCTCGGACAAACGCACCATGGAGACCGCTTTGCGCCGCGGGGCCGCCTTCATTTCCTCCGTCGACAATACCCACCCCTGCTCGACCAGCTTGTGCAAAACCGGCGCGGGATTGACCAGGCCCAACATCGCCCCCACTTCCTTGAATGAAAGCCCCCCGCGGAGGCGAAGAGCTTCCACGACTTGAAAACCCCGGTCGTCGAGGGCATCCTCGTTGAGTTCCTCCGCATCAGGGGACAACTCGAGTTTTGTCTCACTGGCCAGCCGCATGCCCGAAGGCAGGGCCGCCAAAGCGACTTCTCCCGGCCCACAGCAGTAATGGCCCGACACCCAATCCCAAAAACGGAGCGTGGTCTCTGAAATCAGTGGAACGTTGTCCAATAATGTGAGATAGGCCTCCGTGCTGTGTTCTGGCCTTTCGCTGTGCACGCGCCGCACCACAGCGGTATGCAGGCGTTTGCCCCGCAGTGGAACCACCACACGCATGCCGGCGCCGACGCGGGCGGCATCATCCTCGGGAACCCCGTAAGTCAGCAACCCTGGAAGGGCCAATGGCAGGATGACATCCACATACTTCACGCAGGGCGAAAGTACCCGAACAAGCCACATCATGGCCAACTTGCACACAGCCGTGAACCGCGACTGCAAATTTTGGTTCCATTGACATGCACCATTTGAAAGAAGGAGATGCCGCGCCCGCCTTTGAGGCGCTTGACCAAGACGGGAATACCCACACCCTTGCCCAATACGCAGGGTCCAAACTCGTCATTTACTTCTATCCCAAGGACAACACGCCGGGTTGCACCAACCAGGCCTGTAGTCTCCGGGATGGGATGGCTGAGCTGGGAAAAGAGGGCATCACAGTGTTGGGGGTCAGCATCAACCATGCGGCGTCTCACCGAAAGTTCATTGACAAATTTGAACTGCCGTTTAATCTCCTCGTCGACGAGGATCACGCCCTACAGGACCTGTTTGGGGTATGGGGATTGAAGAAATTCATGGGCCGTGAATACGACGGCACGCACCGCACGACCTTCTGCATTGACGAATCTGGCACCTTGGCCGCGATCATTCGGAAGCCCAAGGTCAAGGAGCATGCCACACAGGTCCTCGCGGCCTTCAAAGGCGAAAGTTGAACAGCCGTTCACAAAAATGACCGGCAACGTAAATCCCTTACGGACCCGTGCCTCTACTTTGCTTTCGATTCACAGGAAAACAACCGCACCATGGCTGCAGACAACAAGGAAAACAAGGACAAGCTCAAAGCGCTCCAACTGACCCTCGACCGCATTGACAAAACATACGGCAAGGGCACCGTGATGAAACTCGGCGATGAAGCGGTGGAAAAGGTGGATGCCATTTCTTCCGGATCCCTCTCCATGGACATTGCACTCGGTGTTGGCGGGTTTCCGCGGGGCCGTGTTGTCGAGATCTATGGGCCTGAGAGTTCCGGTAAGACCACCCTGGCCATCCACGCCATTGCCGAAGCCCAGAAAGCGGGTGGCATCTGTGCTTTCATCGATGCCGAGCACGCTTTCGACAAGTACTACGCCGAGAACCTGGGAGTGGACACAGAGAATTTGTTGATCTCCCAACCTGACAATGGTGAGCAAGCGCTTGAAATCGCCGACAACCTCATTCGCTCTGGCGCCATCGACCTCATTGTGATTGACTCCGTGGCGGCATTGACCCCACGGGCCGAGATCGAAGGTGAAATGGGCGACTCCTCAGTGGGTCTTCAAGCGCGCTTGATGTCGAAAGCCTTGCGCAAATTGACCTCGACGATCAACAAAACCGGCTGCTGTTGTGTCTTCATCAACCAGCTGCGCGAGAAGATTGGGGTCATGTTTGGCAATCCGGAAACCACCACGGGTGGAAACGCCCTCAAGTTTTATTCTTCGGTGCGGGTGGACATCCGCCGGAGCAGCCAGATCAAGGACGGAGACGTGGTCATGGGCAACCGGACCAAGGTCAAAATCGTCAAGAACAAAGTGGCGCCACCCTTCCGTCGCGCTGAGTTCGACATCATGTACGGCAAGGGCATCTCCCGGGTCGGAGAAGTCATCGACCTCGGTGTTGACCAAGGCATCATCAAGAAGTCAGGCTCGTGGTTCAGCTATGGGGAAACCCGATTGGGTCAAGGCCGCGATGCCGTGAAGAAGCTCCTCGAGGACAACATCGAACTCATGGAAGAGCTTGAGGTGGGCATCAAAACAGCCCTGCAAGGTGACGCGCCGGAGGAAGAGTCCGTCGCTGCGCTTGAGGAAGCTTGATGTTGAAAGGATCAACCGTCTTCGGAATGGGGCTGTTGGCTGCGGTCGCCATCGCCGGATGCGATGGGGACACGCGGTCCGCAGAGACAGCTGAAGATCCACCTTTGGCCATACCGGACTCGCTGGCTTGGTTCAACGACCAGGTCATTGCAGCGCCGGAATCTCCAGCGGTGTATTTGGACCGGGGGAAGTTCTTTCTGCGCGGCGAGCAGTCGGGAGCAGCCATCTCCGACTACGAGCGTGCGCTCGCATTGGACTCCACCCTTGTGGACGACCGCCATGCCTTGGGCGAGTTGAGGTTTGGGATTCAGGATTTCGAGGGGGCCGTTCGGGAGTGGGAGTCCGTTTTGGACACCGACTCCGAACATGTCCCTTCCCTCCTTTCCTTGGCGCGGGTGGATTTGCTGCTGCGTTCATACGATCCTGCCTTGAAACGCATCAATGACGCCCTGCGGCTGGACAGCCGTTTGGATGACGCGTACTTCCTCAAGGGCCGTCTCTACATGGAAACCGGTGACACGATCAAGGCTGCGAGCTCCTTCCAGACCGTGGTCGAGGTCGCTCCTGAACGCTACGACGCCTATATCCAATTGGGCATGCTGTATGCTGCCGCCCACGATGACCTCGCCCTCGAATTCTTCAAAACGGCGCGCAACCTCAAACCCAACAGCATCGAAGCCATTTATGACGAGGCCATGTTTCTTCAAGAGCATGGAGATGCCGAAGGCCGGCGCTACGCGGACGCCCTCGCCTTGTATGACCTCATCCTCACGTTGGATGCCACCAACGCTTCGGCGGCATTCAACAAGGGTTTTGTGCACCTGGAATACCTGTCACAATACGACAGTGCTGCATTCTGGTTTGGCACTGCCATAGACCTGCTGCCCTATTACCATCAAGCGCACTTCAATAAGGGACTGGCGCTGGAGAGCATGGGCGATCCGCAGGGTGCGCTGGATGCTTACAATACGGCCCTCTCTTTTGCGCCGGCATTCACCCCCGCAGCCTTGGCCAAGGGCCGGGTGATTGAATCAATGCGCTGATTGGTGCGCTCGTTTTTTCTTTAACGAAGAACGCCGGCTCCCAATGGGGCCGGCGTTCTTCATTTTGGTCGGGTGAAGCCTTACTTCACCTGGTCCACTACCGCTTTGAACGCGGCGGGGTGGTTGAGTGCGAGGTCGGCGAGGACCTTGCGGTTGAGCTCGATGCCCGACTTGGAGCACTTGCCCATGAATTGGCTGTAGCTCATGCCGTATTGGCGTGTGCCCGCGTTGATCCGCTGAATCCACAGCGAGCGGAATTGGCGCTTCTTGAGCTTGCGGCCAACGTAGGCATATTGAAGGCCTTTCTCGACGGCGTTTTTGGCGACCGTCCAGACGTTTTTACGGGCACCGTAGTAGCCCTTAGCCATCTTGAGAATTTTCTTGCGGCGGGCCCTGCTGGCCACTGCGTTATTGGAACGAGGCATGGTATATCAGTTTCGGCGGACAGCGTCCCGTTTGGGAACTTGTGGAGCTGGCAACCAGTTCAACAGTTTCTTTCTCAGATACCCAATTGGGTCTTGATGTTGGGCACGTCTGACTTGTGCACCAAACCTGTTTTCGTCAGGTTGCGCTTTTGCTTGGTGCTCTTTTTGGTCAGGATGTGCGACTTGAACGCGTGCTTGCGCTTCAGCTTGCCCGTGCCGGTCACGGTAAAGCGCTTCTTCGCGCTGCTCTTGGTCTTCATCTTCGGCATGTCGTCCGTATGTGTCGGTTTGGGTAGCCCCTCACCAGGTTGTTACTTCTTTGGTCTAAGCGTGATAAACATCCGCTTCCCCTCCAACTTCGGCATCAGTTCAACGGTGCCAACGTCCTCCAATTCTTGCGCAAAACGCAACAACAGGATCTCTCCCCTCTCTTTGAAGACAATGGACCTTCCGCGGAAGAATACATGGGCCTTCAATTTGTTTCCCTCCTCAAGGAACTTGCGGGCGTGCTTCACCTTGAAGTTGAAATCGTGGTCGTCCGTGTTCGGGCCGAACCTGATTTCCTTCTGGGTGACCTTGGCCTGATTGGCCTTGATTTCCTTCTGCTTCTTCTTCTGGTCGTACAGGAATTTCTGATAATTCAGAATCCTGCACACCGGAGGATCCGCTTTCGGGGAAATCTCCACAAGGTCTAATTCCTGCTCCTCCGCCATCTTCAGCGCGTCCTCCAACTCGACAACGTCGGCATCGCCGATGTTGTCTCCGACCAAGCGCACCTGCTGAACGCGGATTTCCCGGTTCGTGCGGTGCGGATTCTTTTTGATCACGCGGGCTGGTCCCCGGGATCGTCTGCGTCGAATAGCGATGGTGCGCTCAGTTAGTGTGTTCAATCATCTCGTCCCCACCGAGCATTTCCGCAACCTCTTTTTCAATTCGGTCGACAAATGCCGCAGTGGTCATGCCTCCAACATCCCCTTCGCCTTGCTTGCGCACGGCTACGGTTCCGTTCTCGGCCTCGTCTCCTCCCACGATGAGCATGTACGGGATTTTGTCGAGCTCCGCTTCGCGGATCTTCTTCCCAACCTTTTCACTGCGGTCGTCAACGAGGGCGCGAATAT
>ENA-UOXV01000352-UOXV01000352.1-marine-metagenome-genome-assembly--contig:-NODE-352-length-64585-cov-6.498915_pt1 | contig 64585 bp, 74 predicted proteins | sample MGYA00238165_ERZ766961 | MGnify/ENA primary metagenome ERZ766961 (study PRJEB28924, sample SAMN03173240) | marine metagenome | biome: Marine; feature: Water; material: Subsurface seawater | place: North... | reverse complement strand
CAACTTTTAGGTTCAAAGTCGTACCCGGATACGGCTCAAGCCGGCCCTCCACTCCACGGCGCCGCCCTCGAGTCGGCAGAAGCATGTGCGAAGAAATAGGCTTCCTCCACGATGTGTGTAACTCCTCCGACTTCTTGCATGGTGTGCTCAGAGGAAGCCTCGGTCTTCATTAAAGACGCTTCCTTGCTCGTCCCTTGATGATTTGTGATGAGGCTGAACATGGCAGCGGGCGTTGAATTTCAGGAGCTCACCAGTCTTGAAGAGGAGATTGGTGCGGTTCTTGCTGCGGTGGAGACAGACAAGAAGGCCTCACCGGATTCGAAGCTGGAGAAGCTTGCGGAGCTCAGCGAGCGCCTCACCCGCGTCCAGGTTCCCTGTGCATGACTTGCGCAATGATTTGCATACATGTATGCACATCAGAATAGGCGTGTTCACTCACAAACGTGCGGCGGGCAGGATGTGATGCAGAGCTACAAAATCGAGCTCCGTGAGGTGCAGAAGGGTGCTCTCCCGGTCCGCGCACCAACACTGCGATTATGAAGGCAGCAGCGTCTAACCTCATTGCGGTGCAGAGGACCGTGTTGCGTATGCCTCGTTTGAGGCGAAGCAGAAGGAGCATACAGAAATCATTGCAAAGCTCACCAATGGGATTGCTGTGGCAAAGCAAGCCGCAGAGCGGCCGTCGCTGATGGGCACCGCGGGAAAGAAGTCGAAAGCGGGCATGCCAGAGAAGACCGCGAACGACTACGTTGAGGAGGGCAAGCGAACGCAGGAGCAGACCGCAAGGTCGCTTGCACGGTCCACGAAGCTGGTGCATGACATGGAAGACATGGGCGCGGAGGCAGCTGTGGCGCTGAGGGCGCAGACCGAGCAGATTCGCGCGACTGAACACGAGGTGGCCCCGCGGACTGGCAGCAAGCGTGCCTTTGATACTCAAGTATCAGTGAACGGGGGTAGTTTGTTGTGCAGCTTGTGTATGGGGCCTGATCGCCGAGGGTGCAGGTTACCTCAATGAGATTCGCTATCAAGCGAGCGGGGAAGGTGATGGGCGAGATTGGTCGCAAACTTGCTACGGACAAGATGATCGTGTGTCTGATCGTTCTGCTACTTGGTGCAATAATCGCAGTTGTGGTCGTTTCAAGCCTCGGGTTGGTCCAGGACGTGAGCGAGGATGAGATCAATTGCTCCCTTGTCCTGTGGCAGACGAACAAAGCGTGTGAGGCCGAGCGCGCGGCTGCACAGGGGCAAGCAGGAACAGCCGTGGGCAGTGCGGGCAATGCCACAGTTGGACCCCATCCCATCTCATTTGCACCCATTCGCTGGCCTGCTACTTCGGAATCCCCCTGTACTCCCTTGCACTCCCGCGATGACACCCCCTGCATTCCTTCGTGCAGCGCTGGGACGCAGTCATGTGGGCTGAGACGCTCGCGCAGTTTGAGGACACTGGCGAACACGGGACGAGGGGCGTGCAGCTCCGCTCACTTGGCGATGGTGTCAGCGCACCACTGGGGAAACAAGGTGCGGCTGCACTCGTGCGAGGCGACAGAAGTCAGAAGCCTCAAGATGATCGGGGTGAGAAGCCTCAAGATGGTGAGAAGCGGTTAGGCCCGCTGCCCCTGCGAAGCGAGCAGCGCGGCAGCGCGGCGCGGCCACGGGCGATGCCTCGCTTGTGAGTGATGCTGAATCTACATGTACAAAGTGGCGCGCTCGCGGCGCATGCTGCCGCCGCGCCATCCTATAACCCCCACTGCCACATCGCTGATCTCTCTACGCGCCCGTGGCCTTACTGTGGGTCATCATCCCGTCTCGCGCGTCCTGCAGCGGTGCGACGCGAGGGCACGGTGCCGCGCGGCGGGCTTGCGGCCGTGGCGATCGGGCGGAGCGCGCCCTGCTCAAGCAACACCTCCTGCAAAAGGTACCCGCTGTTGCTGACACGTCCGCGGCCCGCATCCGCACGTATTGCGCGCCGAAGCAACTCCTGCGCCGTCTCCAAGGGATCCTCCCGGTTCAGGTAGAAGTGCTTGCGGTGCCCCGCACGCACCTCCTTGACGCCACGCGTTGCAAGGAGCAGTCCATAGTTGACAAGTGCACTTTTGTTGACGGGGTCAAATTGGAGTGTCTGCTGGTAAAACCTGGCAACATGCGGATAGTTGTCAAATGGGATCTGTTGGTGTCGCAACCCTGAGGGGGGTTCGAAGAATGTTGGGCACAGCACCATTCAGCCTGGTCATAGTCACCATTAAGCTTGTCCTCGAGCACTGCAAGATTACTGCAGATTCGGACATGGTGCTTGTTGGGTGTCATGTTCACGCACGCTGCTCGCCACCTGCAAATATCGCGGCATATGTCAGTGATGTGGTGATGTGGTGATCAAGACCTCCTGCATTCCATTCCGACCTGCCACACCAAAGCGAGGGGCAAGCAAGCCAAGCACTCACAATTCCAGGACTGCCGCATAATCCTTGCGCTGGTTCTGGAGGATGAGGCCGAGAAAGAGGATAGCTCGTGGGTGATCAGGATTTTTGCGGATTGCTGCACGGAACTTCTCCTCAGCACCCTCCCACTGCTGAGCTGTGTAGAGCCCGTGTCCCTCCAGGAAGAGGCTGTCCGCTTGCGCTATCTGCGCTGACATCGCGCTCAAGTATCTTGCAGTCACAGCATTGACCCTACGCCCCGTTCCACCTCCAGCCTAAGAGTCGCTGCGATCACAAACAACTAAACCGCCCTCGAGCCCGCCGGCGCAGCTTTTTAAAAGAAGTGAGCTGTTGTGTGGGCGGATTATTAATTAATTAATTAATAAGAAAGGCTTCTGTGGTTTTCTATGTTTTCAAGCCCCATAATAATACCTCATCCGAGAGCGCTGCTGTCAGCGCTCCAAACACGCACCATGCCTCGACGACGCCCAAGAACCTCCACAGTCGACCACGACCAGTCACCCAGCACTGCGACAGCACTAGTCCGAGGTTCTTCAACTATATCTTCATCTCTCTTCATCTCTCTTCAGACCGGACGGGCGGCTCTTCCGGCACGCCTGTGTCGTTTCCGGGCAGCACAGTGAAGCGATTCGACGCTTGCCAGCAGAGTGATATTAAGCCTTCATTGAAGCAGTGCAAGCGTTCTGAAGACCGAAAATTCGCAAACCTGCTCTTTCCCAGTTCCCCACCTCTTGTCTTTCACCTCAGAGGATGTGACCGGCTAGCACACACAAGTCACATTCCCTATTAAGTAGATGTGTCCCATCTCCATTACTTCGTCTTCTCTGCTGTGTCAGTACATCACGTATCACAGACCCGACTGACTGGTCGTCTCATCACCCAGCCAGCTAACTACTTCGCGTCGATTGCCGCGAGCAGGGACAGCGGACCACGCGGACTGAGACGTTCATGCGGAAAACTCCTCCCTGGAAACCTTTTGCGCTGCAGCACGTACGATGCCTGACAGCTGCGGCTGTCCCGCCAACGCCTCCCAGTCAGTCACGTGAACTTCCGTGGGGCCCACGCTCACGGGAATGGCTGCAGTCACTGTCTGGAGAGAGATTTGCACAGAAGTCGCTGTCATGCTGAGGGAAACCATGCGAGAGAAAGAGAGCGCGCGCACCTTGTCACCATTCTCACCCGCTCCAACGGCGAATTCCGCAGGGTTCCTGCGGGTCAGCACTACCCGCCGCCGCTGCACAAAGCCTGTCACCAAAAATCGAGACCTCAGAAGGCGCAAGCATTGCATTGCGTTCACGCGCTCCGCCAATATCGCCAGCAAGAATTGCTCAGTACTACGAGGTGAGACCAGTGCGAGTGGCGTAGGTGAAGAGTGTGAGCTGAGAGCCCGGCTCGCCATCCATTAGCGCCTGAACTTCTTCAAGTGACGCGTTGCCAACCGCTGTTCCCAGCACGGCAGCCCGTCAGGTCATGGAGCAGCTGGTGGACCGTTGGTCCCCGGGCCAGGCTGCGAGGCGTACCGATGCCATCGACGGCCGCGAGGACGTCCCCGCGCTGGATCTGACCGCATGCGGCAGCGGGGCTGCCCGCGAGCATCGCATCCACAACCATCTCGGTGGTGCCGGCGCCCCCCACACCCGATGACTTGTCCGCCGTGCGCAACGCCAGCACTACGCCGGGTGAGGCGCGGGGCGCAGGTGCGCGAGACGGCTGCGGGGCGGCCAACACTGCGGCCGGCTGATTCGCCGCAGGCACAGGCGCAGGCGAAGAGCCAGCGGCAGCGGAGGAGCGCAGCGAGGGCTTCTGGAGGAGCGCGGGAGAAGCTGGTAGCACAGTAGCCCTCTGCGCAGGAGCCGAAACCGGAGCCTGAGTCACCGCAGGAGCCGTGGCGGCCTCGGGAGAGCGCAGCCCGGGCTGCGCAGCCTGTGGGCTGCCCGCGTCCTTAAAGAGACCCTTGGGCTGCGGCGTTTGCATCTCCTGCGCGGCATGGGAATGACGAGCTCGTGAGAAATGATGGGATTGGGGGCCCGATTGACTTGACGAAAAGCTTCGCTGAGGCACAAACGAGGCATTCGAGTTGGGCGGGCACAGGCACCGCAAGGGCAGAGCTGTTGGCGGCAAGGGCCGCAGCAGAAGGCGACTTGATGAGGGCCTCAAGGAGCGAGTGGCGCTCGGCCTCAGCGAATTCAAGTGCCGCACGCTCCTTGGAGTGCTGCAGCTCGCGCGTGCGCGCCTTTTGCAGCTCGCGCTCCGACTCCTCAAGCGAAGATGTCAGCGCCTCGATCCGCGTGGCATTGTCCCGCAGTTGTGACTCCTGCTTCTCAATTACGAGTTCGTATTGAGCCCCCGTCGACCGCAATGCGCTGGCCTTATCATCCTCCTGCAAATATCTTGCACCCGTTAGCGGATTCCAACGCAACGACAACTACTGCGCATGACTGGGATAGGCAGGGATCATTGCCAGCTGGCGTGTGCGTGCACGAAGTTGCTGTTCTGTCTGATCAGCTTGCGCCTCCAGACGACGCTGCAATGCCACACCCCGTGCCTGTGACTCCTCCAGCTGGGTGTTGATGTCCCGGAGCTTGCCCTGCAGAGCCTCAACCTCAACTTTGGAGAAGCGCTGGTATGCTTGAAGTTCCGTCTCCATCTCTTCCTTGGCCGCAAGCTGCTGTCGCCGCGCCTCCTCCAGCTGCCAAACACCCAACAAGTATTTCTTGCTTCAGCGCCCTCTCCCACATTTAGACATGTGGTGCCTGAATAATCTTGGAACAGGCGAGGGGGGATCCAAGACCTCCTGACGAAGCTTCCGATTTGCTTCGTCGCTCTCGCCCTGAATCTCAACGGTGCGTTGTTCCGCCGCACGCAGACGATTCTTCAGCGTGGCCTCGGCATCTTCCATGAACCCCACGATTTTGGCACTCTTCTCAAGCTCCTGGTCCCGCTCCGCCACCTGCTGCTCGAGCCGTTTGATCTGCGCAATGAGGCCTTCTACCTCCTCAACTGCACGAGCCTTTTCATCCTCTTTCTCCTGCCGGAGCAGTTCCACCTCCTTTCTGCGTCGGTGCTCGAGCACCTCTTTGTCCGCTGTGGCAGCTGCCGACAACTCTTTTGCAAAATCTTGCAGCTTCACTGCAGTTGAGCCCTTCTGCTCATCAAGCATCGCTTTGTAGCGCTCAACCTCCTGGCGGACAGCGGCTGTGTCGCGCCGGGCCGCAGCCTCTTCCTGTGCCGCTTTGTCACGCACCCGCTGCAGCTCTTCCCGATTGTCCTTTGCCAACCGTTCCATCGCCTGTGCAACCCCACAGTCAGCTCTGAGTACATTCAGCACATGGAATGGCGCAATCGTGCGAGCCACCGCTATGCAGGGAGACGCGACTCGACCTCGATTGATTCAGTGGCCGACTCGCGCATCTGAGCCTTCGTCGAGGCAAGCTCAGCGTCCCGCCGCTCAAGCAAACCCTGACCCACAAGCTCAAACACATCAGCCTCACTCGTACCAGATCAAGCACTCGTACATGAATTTTGTCCTGTGTCACGGCAAGGAAAGAAAGACTCGCTCGCACACCCAAGGATAGAAGAGGATTTGTGACCTTAAGGTGCGTCTCTAGGTCTTTGTACTTGTTCAACTCGATCTCGCAATTGCTCAACTTGACTCTGAGGCTGTCCCGCTCTGCCAGCGTCATGTGGAATCTGCACCGACCACTCAGCGTCAACTCCGCGACGTCTATGAAGGAATTTTCGGTATTTGCCGCTCATCTTTGAGGCTTTCGTGCCAAAAATTCGATCGAACACACTGCCGCACCTGTCGACATCTGATGTGCCTTTGGGGCTGAGGATCTTCTCCATCTCCGCCCCCTGGTTGGGAACGCTGGCACCGTTGGTCTTGAGTGCCATGAGCTGGTCACCGAGTACCTGTCTCCGAGGGTACAATTCGAGAATCGTAAGTCCCTTGAATCTCGAGAGCACCGCAACTTTAACACTGCATTGGCGGGCGATGGAATGACCTGGACCATGCCGCGAAGGGCCTCAGCCTCTCGATCGAGCGTCATGGTCCGCTCCATGAGCGCATGGGCCTGCGAACGCAAAACATCGGTGCCCTCAGACAAAGGCGGGCATGCGCTCGTTGTGGGGCCCACGGGTGGATGACCTGCGCGGTCGCAGTGGTGGCCCGGTCCTCAGCAGCGCTTGCGCGCGCCAAGGCCTCCTTGAAGCCGCGATCTAGATCTCCCTCGCCGCCAGACGCGGGAAGAACTACCGCGTCACTGACCGTGCTCGCACCGCCCTTGACCTCGCGAAGTAGCGTCTCGTGCTGATCGCGCAGCTTCCGCAGCTCCTGCTCCTGCTGCCACATGGCCTCGTCGTAGCTCGCCACAACCGATTCGAACTCCTTCCGCATCAGCTGCAGCTGCATCCAGCCAACACACTCAGCGCATCGCAAGGCCTCAAGAAAATGTACCCTATCATTTTGATCGATACTTGTTGGTGAGTTTGGCCATGGTGCGAAAGGGGTGCGGGGTATCGCGGGGGTGGGGGGGGCAAACATGGGCCGCGTCGGCAGCCGGTCCAGAGGCGGTCGAAGACTCACGCTCCCGCCGCGCCGCATCCTGCGCAGCAGCGATTGCCGCAGCATACCCTACAGCCTTGACGGACCGGTTCACTCCTCCATTGCTACCCAGACGTCGCATGAGTTAGCTACAGTCCCCAGCAAAGGGTCATTCGTCAATGGAGCGGGAGCGCTGCAGCTTCCGCGTCCCTCCCCGCTTCTTTCGAGAGATGCGGGATCGCTAGGGTATGCGAGATGGATGCGAGTGAACCTAAGAGACGCAGCCTCGTTGGAAAGCGGCTGCATCGAGGTGGGTTGCGAGGCCGTAGGCCAGACGCCTGATTTGAGATCCGGCGTCGGAGGTACCGTCGGAACGGAAGGAGGGTCCACCATTGACATCATTCCGCTGCCGTGGATGGAGGTCAGTCTCATGAAGACTACATACCGCGCATCGTCATAGACACATCTGAGCACCGCACTCGTCTGCTGCTGTAGCAGCAAATGCGTGCTCGAGCTCACCAGTGAACAAAGCGTGATACATGGCCCCGCTTTCCCCGTTTCTGAGACCCTCGAGCGAACCACTAGGCCGAAGACTAGGACCAGAATGCCCTTGCTAAGGATCCTTCACCGCTGCTTTCCGGACTCCGCTTGCGCGCACTGTCGGTGGAGAACACGTCCAGAGAGGTACTCGGGCCAGGCTCGACGCAGAATGCCAGAGGAAACGGGCGCTTACGGGGACGCGTCGATATTGTTGGCATTCCATGAAGAGATGGTGTTGTCGACGCGGTTGTGCGTGCGAACAGGCGCTTCCCGGTCGGCAGCCTGAGCCTCCATCCCCTGACCTGTTTCGCGGGATGATGTCAACACGTTTGTTGACGCCGTCTACTTGACGCAATCGGAGAAAACTTTTGACTTCAAAAGTCATTTGGGATCTTCGGAGCCAAAATTCCAAAAAAAATTCCGTCCCCACAGCTTTGGGGAGCGCCTCCCCAAAGCGCGCGGCCATCATGCCAGATCGGTGGTCGGCGTATCTATCATCTCTAATGTGTCTTCCACTAGGCGTTGGAATTCTTGTGCCCCCTTCTGAAGTGCGCTCCCCTGGTTGTTTCTTTGGGATGGGGAGTGAGTCTAGGACGCAAAAGGCTCCTGCGATCCGGGCCCTGCAGCGGCCAGTATTCCCGTTGGGAAACCTGCGAGGCGGCCTCGAGCAACATGCCGGCGAACAAAATTTCGTGGGAGGAGCTGACGATGAGGAGGTAAGGAAGGCAGAACGCTCGAGTTTGAATGCGTCAGAGTGGACCGACAACATCCAGGGGCTAGACGGGTCCTGCCGCTCCTTACGCACGCTTTGCCCCCGCGCCCCGCCACACCATTTTGCCGTCTACTCTTTGAACAGAACTTTTTAGCGCAATGTCGTGACATGCTGTTGCGATAGGACACACCTTCGGTGCGAAGCTAGGTTTCTTGGCTGCCCTAGGCTTGGAACCAAGGCTGGTTGGAACCGTGCTGATTCCGCGCACGACGGCAGGTACGACGAGGAACAAGACAACGACTGGAATCCATCTGCCAGGTACATGCGTTTGCATGGATTTGTGGCTGTGCAATACGCCCAGGGGCCAACTCACGGCCGGTTCCTTACTGCAGTGACGTCTCCGAGGAAAGCGACTCCGAGACCACTTCGTTTTCAGAAAAACCAATGAGCACTGGCGACGGAGAAGTCGTCGAAAAGGTTCACTTCAAGGAAGAGCTTACGGCTGACGTAGGAGATAACGCTGGGTACCAACAAGAAGCGGAGATCGGCGTCGGAAAGGAGGAAAGGCGGGATGGAACAGAGGGAGACACATCTGCGACAGGAATCGCTGCGGGGCCAAACGGCACAGCTAGTACGGCAGAGGACGCGATGAAGAACACGTCGTTATCAGAACCAGTAGCTCCTGGCGGCGAGTCCGACCCTTGTGTGAGGCCTGGGCTCCGGGGGGTGGACTGGGGACGGGTCTGGGAGGAGGAGCGTCAGCGCCTTGCCAAACACTCTTGGGACCACCCTTGGTTTAGTGGCCCAACCCGTGCATGTTGGCCTGCATTCGACCTGAAGCTCCCGGATCGTCCGACACACGTGCCTTCTCATGGTGTGTGAATCTCACATTATTCCTGAATGGCATGCCTGCAGGGTACTCGAACAGCAGATTGACTCCGCTGCATCGCTTGAGGTCAGCACCTTCCCACTTCAAGCTTTAATGCCTGCAGCTTCTGCTGATGCTGCGTCTCACTTACTTGGTGCACTTCAAATGATAATGCGCGTACACAGGGAGAGATAGATAGCAACACGTGCACGCAAATACACATCACACCTGCTGACACTGCTTGATTTGATTCGCTTCTGGCAAGGCCGCGAAGGTGACAGAATTCTTAGACGCGGAACAGCATATGCAAGATGAAATGCAGCACCAGGAGAAGGAACCTGATGCAGTGCACGGGAAGACAACAAAGGGCAGACGCGTAATTGTTGTGGAGGAGGTTGCTTCTGATGACCTTGAAGTGGACGAAAAACTGGCTCCAGCAGCAGCTGCGAGGCATCAGGCGGGAAGGAGGCAGGCAGCAATCGACGCCGGGATGGTCATCAACGAAGAGGTTCGTCCCCGTGGGGTTTTCAGTGCATGCTTGATGCCGATATTGATCCCACGGTCGCAGCAGGGCGGAGGGGAAAAGGCGGGCGAGGTGGATTCATGGAGTGAAGACGAAGATGCTTACGAGGTCACAGACCTCGAGGCGGGGACACAGGATGGCATGAATGGAACAGAATGGTGCCAACGATTGGTAGAAGCCACGGGAATGCGAATTGCACACGACCCAGAGACATTGGAGCGCTGGCGCCAGAATGCTGATCTGCCGTGGTACGAGGAAGAGAATGCGCTCGCAGAGAACACGGACGGGTTCGTTGACGGCAACGCCCAGGCAGCAGAGCAAGCAGAGGCTGAGCAGATTGCAGCCGAAACGCAGGCTGAGATCGAAAGACGGTGGAAGAGCGAGCAAGAAGACGGGGGTGCTCCTGTGTTCCTGAATGAGTTCATTCGGTGCACCCTTACCCGCAGTGCTCACCCCCTTTGCCGCTGGAACGGATGTAGGGTACATGGCGCGCGCGCATGCGCTGAGTAGGCAAGGGCTCTGTGCAGGTTCGATCCGCCAGAAGATGCGCGTCGCATTCCAGTTGAGGTACCGAGCTTCTCAGATGAGTCCTCGGATCGCAACGTCTGGATGACGCCAGAGGAGATCGCCCAACACAATCATCAACCAGAACCCAAGATCCTGGAGGATTTCCCGACTTCCCCGGTGTCCTTCAACGCCTCGGAAATAATTCAACAGACCAAGCGAGAATTTTGCCCTTGCCGACATGACCCTCTCCCGTGCATCACGTGCCAGGTTCCGAGCCCCGCTCTTGGTGACCTGCTCCTTGCAACCCATTTCCTTGTCTTTTGTCCATTGCGCGCAAGAGGGTCATGTCGGCAGGGGCAAAATTTTGTTTTAGACGTGGAGTTGCGCCGAACACCACACCAACCGCTCCCCTGCACATGACAGGGCTTGCGCCGAGTAACATTTGAGGACGACGACGAGGAGGTGCGCGAGATTTCTCGGCAGGAGTTCCGGGAGCTGCTCCCAGACGAGCCGGAGCCTGCTTGGCCCGCCCCAGAGGGCGCTCCGGTCCCCGACGACCAGCTCGTCGTACCCCACTCGAACCCCGATGTTCATGCTCCGTTGCCTGCGACACCCGATGGGAGCATTCCGCAACGCGTGGTTGAAAGATCGGGAAGAAACATCTCACCGTGAGAGTTACACGCAGGAATGGATAACCCCACAATTCGATCTTTTGGGCTCGAAAGAGACACATTATGGCGAGGTCATCACGGATTCCTTCGTGACGAATGCTGAAGAAGCGTAGTTGAGCGTGTGCGAGATGTTTGTAATGACCAGTCAGTCTGATGCGCAAGACCTAGGCGGTGGCTGTAAAGGAAAAGCGTCTTATCGTCAGACTGAGCAAGAATGTGATGAGACGGGGTGTGGTTGCAGCCCCGGCACACACAAGAAATTGATTGCACAATATTCTTTGATATTACAAGTGCCATCCACACCAGAACGGCAAAACCTACGACCCGTCTACCACTGCGTCTGTCCTAATCGTCAAGCTGGGTGAGAAGCGCAACTGAGCGCTTCACCCAGTGGGCCTCCTCCTTCGCGGAAGGCAGCACGATTTGCATCACAAAGTTGGTCGAGTGCCCCGTGGTGGACAGCGTGCCCTTGCGCTCGCTGGTCTTGTACAGCGGGCAGGGGTAGTCGCCAGGCTTGAGCTTGAACTCAGAGGTGAGGATCGGTAGCAGTTGAATGCACGGCATGGATTCAAAGAGCACCTTGGGCTGTTGCTCGCACAGCACGTTGTCGGTCAGGTCCCAAGCACCACCATCGAGGAAAAGCCCGTCTACGTAGCAGCCGTCCTCAGCCTTCTCGGTCGGCGTATCCAAGAGCACGTGGAAGTCCCACCGGAGCGTGTCGATCGCCACCTGGTGCTTGCGCGCGTAGTTCTGAAGCGTACCTGTGAGGAAGGACTGGGTGAAGAAGAACCCCGAGAGCCAGAAGACCGCCGGCGGGCCCTCGTCGATCCATTTTTGCAGGAAGTTCAGCCGCCGCATCAAGTCGTCGAAGTAGGACCCGAGCGGCTTCAACGAGGGATACGACGCCTTGAGCCACTGCGCTGGCACCTTACCATCAAGGAAGGAGTTGGCCACCTTTTCGAGGTCAGACGACATGACGATGAGGCCCTTCACTGCCAGCACGAGTTGCTGAAGTGTTGCGCGTAGCACCTTGATCACCCCGTTGAATCGGAGCAGCTCTTGTGTGAGCACGGTGTTCATGCTTTCGTTGTAGTCGGTGGGGTACAGCTCCTTGACTTCGTCGACTAGGAAGGGAAGTCCGAATCGGAAAAGATCTGACTTGGTCGGCATTCTGTCGATCATTCCTTGCGCGAGCTGGAGAAGAATTTCATCGGAGCTTGGGCCTCCATCGGAGCCACCAGCCTTGTCTTTGGGCATGAGCAGCAACATGGCGTCAAAGAGCGCGTACGTCTCGTTTCGTGCACACGTGATGTTGGCGTTCTCGTGCAAGCCGAATACTTCCGGCTGCTCGATAAGCGGGAACGCGCGGATGTGCTCGATAACCGCCGGAAGTTTCGGGTTTCCATCAGGGGGACCATACTTACCAGACTCCGAGAACTTGTAGCCATCCTCCAATGTCTTCGGGTTGTAGTAGTCGAAGAGCATCATTCCCGTCGTGCGCCGGTCGTATGCGTCCGTCACACGACCGCCGTAGTTGGTCTCGCCAGCTGTATAGCGCAGCGCCTCGAACGGAATGTGATCGAACTCTTGGGTGAACATCTTGACCTGTGTCTGGCAGATGATCAGATCACTCTCCGTAAATTGATACGGGATGTTGAATCCAAGAGCACCGAACTTGATGCGCTCTTGCAACAGCGCGTGGAAAAAGGCCAATCCGAAGTGCAGTTTGCGCAAGTCGCGTGCCTTTTCGCCGGCACTTTCGAAGAAATCCTCTTCCATACCAATGTATGTGTTGAGCATGTTGGCACGAAGACCCTTGGGAGGCTGCAGTGTCATCTTGACACCGTTCTGGAGGATCGCGACAGGGAACTTGTCGCTCGGGTACGAAGTGAGCCAAAGACGGAAGGTGGGCGCTGCACGGTCGATTGAAAACCCCTCCACCTTGGCCTCCAGCGCAGGCATCCACGATGGCGCGAGGTGGCAGTTCTGAAGAACAACCCACGTGCCGCGGTCGATAGCATCATCGATCATGCGAGAGGCGATCGGACCTTGCCCTTGTCCAAGGGAGAGCGACGCAAGCGTGATGCCGGCAGAGTCAGCGAATGCAATTAGGGCGGCATTGGGGTCCGCGCCTGGCGAGAGCACAAAGATGAGAGGCGAAACGGGATTGGAGTCCTCGTAGGAGAGCTTCAGATCAAATGGAGGCGGCTCAACATAGCGCTGCCCCATTTCATCTATGACGAGTTGCTGCACAACAGGCACGACTTTGTCCGGGCGCAGGCAGCGTAGGAGCACAATCTTCTGAAATGCAGAATATTTGTCTTCCCCATCCGCTGGAAGCTTGATGCTTGCAGGATCATTGCTGTCATAAATCTTCTTCCACCCGTCAATGTTGTCCTTGAAATCTGCTGGCAGAGCAGAAAACTGCGGGAGAAGGCTCGCTGACACCACCTCCGTCCACGAGCGATCGGGAATCCATTCCGCTGGCTTCTCAGGGGGTTTACCCGGGTAGACTCCGCTGACGCCCGAGAGAAGAAAGCGGAGCTCCGGAACCATAATCTTCTCGCCAGCAAGCATTAGGCGTGAACAGACTAGGAACGAGTAGAGGACCTTGTCTTTTTCGAAGAGCGAGCGGCATACGTTTCGGTACAGCGAGTATGTGAAGAAATCGATGAGAATCTGCACGCGCTCCTCAACATTCGGGTTCTTCTCCGAATCGTTCATCGCTGCCTTGAAGAGATCCACGAACCAGTCAAGCGAATACTGGTACATAGGTTCGATGTTGCGCAGCTCAGCAATGCAGAAGAACAGCAGCGAGCCTCGCTCAGGGTAAGGAGTGTAACGCTGGCGGGTGTCATTGATAGTCGCTTCGGTCTTCTCAGCAGCCTCCAGCGCTACACCAATCTCATTTGATGTGACCTTGGATGCGGAAAGTGTATTGATGAGCTCTTCGTCTTCAAGGATGTCACCGCCAGCTTCGGAAAGCATTTTGAGGATCTTGTCCTCGATCTCCGCCAACTGCTTCTTGAAGCCCGCATTCTGGATCACCAATCGCTGGCGCTCCTGCTCGAGGTCGTTGCGCTCTACTTCGACTGTGATGCCCAGCAACTGGTCCTGCAGACCAATCGGTGTGATCGTGAAGTTCACGAGCACAACCTTGGTGGAAACTTCCGGTGCATAGTGCGGCGAGGGTAATTTCGTGGTTAGATACAGTTTGAAGTCATCGTGGTACTCGACGACCGAGTCGCCGATGTTAACACAGTTGGAACCCCCGGACTTGTAGATTGACTTGGTCAGCAGTGGCTCAAGGATCGAGTCGATTGTTTCGCCGACGTTCTCAAGCAACACTGGACGCCCATACTGCACACACGTTTCGATGTTGCGAACAAAATCAGACTGTGATAGCTTGTAAACACCCAAGTCATTTTCTTTTTCCATGTTGCGAATCCATTTGTTAGCTTGCCCTTGCGGGTCAATCATAAGAGGCCAGCGACGCGACTTCGACATGATGATTGCGTTATCTGTCGAAAGGGAGTCGCGTGGAAGCCCCGCGATGTTCCAATCCCGGATCTGCACAGGGTTGCCGAGCACCTTCTCCAAGGACACAGTCGCAGACCCCGGCACTCCCTTGCCCTTGACATCTTTGACGGCTTGCGCAATGTAGTCGTCGCGATACTCCGACGAGAAGACACCTAGGTATGCCACAATCGCCGACGACACAAGCACGTCGCCAGTTACATTTGTGAACTCCTCACCAAGCGTCTGAACATTCTCCGTCCAGCGCGTCCGCTCGCCTCCAAGACCCGAGATGAGCTTGCCTGCACGAATGAGCTTCTTTTCGCACATATCCACTTGGTTAGCGAGCGAAACCTTGTTGTCGTTTGCCTCCTTGAAGTTTGCCTCGAGCTCTGCAATCTTGTCAAGGACCGCCTTAAGCTGATCCTGCTTCACTTTCAAGTCAGCCATCATTACAGAGAGCTCCTCTTCCGCCTGCTTGAGCGCAATCCGCTTCGGTTCAACCACCTTGGCTACGCGATCGTACACCTCCATTGCGCGACACCACTTACAAAGGCCGGTAGCAGCCTTGGAGACCTTCTCGATCACTGCAGGCTGGAAATCTGGATTCGCCACATACGACTTGATCTGCGCGACGACGTTCGGAGGGATGTTGTCCTTGTCATAGTCTAACAGCCGTTGCATGAAGTTGCCTTCACCCAGGATCTTTTGCGAGGGCTTCCAATAATCATTCACCTTGCCCTTGCCATCTTCTGCTGCAACCTTTTCGGGCTTCACCTCAAGTAGAACACAAACTCCTTCCATCACCAGCTTCACGCCCTTCGGCGGATTCTTCATTCCCTTCATCTCGGTAATGTCACCCTTGGTGAGCGACTTCAGCGCTGAAACCGCCGCGTCAAGTGCTGGGAGCGCCTCTGCCAAATCTGCTTCGCACGATGCCTTCATCTCATTGGTCTTGTCCGCCTCAGCCTTGGCGACCGCCTCGTCTGCTGCGCACTTTTCTTTTGTAACTGCCGCATCCGCCGATTCGCGGTCGAGCTCGACAATGAGCTCCTCTACCTCCTTGGTCTTGACTACCAGCACGGGCTGCAACTCTGTGAGCTCCTCCTCCATCTTGGCCACATTCTCAGCACAAGACAGCAGCTTACCAAGCCCCACTTCGTAACGCCCTTTCTGCTGTCCAACCTCATCCTTCTTCACGTTGAGCAGATTCTTAAATGTTGAGATCAGTTCAAGGTAGGAAGTTGGAGTCACGTAGTTGTACTTGTTGACTTCGGCGAGATAGCGCAATGAGAGATCCTGCGCTCTGACCTGGAATTCCATGCACTGACTGATGACCGCGGTGGCAACGTTATCCTCCAGCCCAATGGTCGAAAGCGACTGTCGCGCCACTGCTGTGAGGCCATCCGCCGGCCAGGGAAAGTACCAGTCGATGGTACAGCAGTTCACGAGGGAGGGGAACTGCCGGATGCGGTCACGTAGGCCCGAGCCGATCGGGGACATGCAAAGCACGACGTGCAGGTTTTTGCGGCACTGATCGATGAAGAACTCGAACGTGTCGGTAGGTGTCATACCGCGGCCTGCTGCGCGCGCCTTGGCTGAAACGGCGTCGAGAATTTGCATGATCTCATCAGCCGGGAAGAGATTTGGCACAGAGCCAGTGTTGAGAATATTGTTCACGTCTTCGAGCTGTGATTCCATAACAACCTGCGAGTCTGTGAACAAAAACACAACGCGCTTGTCCTCGGATCCCGCCTTGAGAAAAACGCTTTTCAGGTCATCAAACCATGCCGTCTTATCGTAGTTCTTGGTGATCTCGATTGAAAACAGAACGAAATCAGATATGAAGGCCGCAAGGCGCGTAAGTGACTGCCGACCGGAGCCACCGACGCCGACAAGCAGGGCGTGTCCCGCTGGCTGACGGAAGACGCGATCCAGGCGGCAAATGTGTTCCACGACATATCCGAAGAGGACAAGGTCCATCGGTTTCTTCGACACCATATTGAAGTCGTCGAGGAACTCGTGGATGACCTGCGTGGCCAGATCCATGCTAGGGATCGGCTGGTACTTCCGGTTCTCGTACTCAGCCTCAGCCTTCTTCTCGGCGAGGATGAAATCACCGTACAGAAGAAGACCGTTTCCATCGACCCCGGCTCCCATAATGGACGCCATGGCCTTTTTGAAGTGCTTCTGCGCCACGTCGCCCTGCATCTTGTGAAACCAGTCTTGGTCTGTATTATCAATCAGACGGTCCTGGAAGATGCGCTTGCACTCGTGAACCCACACTCGGAACACGTCATCTGCGCCGGGAATCACGGCAGGATCTACGCTCATGACGCCCTGGATCACCTTGGCGAGGTCGCGCAAGTTGAACGTATAGTGCGACTTGGCCGGCGAGGGAAGGAGCTCGGCGGAAACCGTCTTGAAGATCTCAAGGGTGGCAGCAACAATCGGTCCGTTGATGGCGGTGACAGAGACGCTAGGAATCTGTGCGGTGCACCACCAACCGAGGATAGTGGTGAAGATGCGAGTCATCCCCTCATCGTCAAAGGGCGTCACGAGAAGAAGATTATACCAGCGCGTATAACGGCACGTGATATGCGTGCGCCCACCGCCCGGTAGACCCATCGCTGCAACGTAAATCATGTCCACGAGAGTACGCCACTCGATCTCTTTGCGGTCCCACCATCCGCCCCAGTGCATGTGCTGTCGCAGAATTTCGATTGGCGGCTGAGCCCCATAAGCCTCCTTCGACGGCATGTTGAGATCGTCAACAAAGACAACGAGCTTCTTCCCGAGCGGAGGTCCGAATACGCCCTTGCGACGCTTATCCACCTTGGAGTCAATGATATCCTGGGTCTGGTTCGCCTTTGAATTGGCCGAAAAGTTCATGAAATGAGAGACGAATCCGTCACCCATGCCCTTCATGAGTTTTTCCTTGATCATGACAGACTTTCCAGTGCCCGTATCACCGCAAAACAGCACCGGGTAGCCATGTCGCAGCTGCGTCTCGAGCACATAGCCGTACCGAATCGTGTCGATGGTTGGCACCAGAATGTCTTGAAATTTGGCAGTGGCGGGGATCGAGAAGGTCGGCACTGTCTCGAGCCAGCCCTGCCACTTGCCCTTTTCCACTACCCAGCAGAAATCGTACACTGTAGACTTGTCGGGGATAGGGACCCCAATCTTCGGCACGCCTTCCTCGCCCATCATATCACGCAGCCTCTGATTGAATTTCGCGCGCCCCGCATCGTCCGTCGTGCAGCCCAGCGACCACACGAGACAGAAGAGGAATGCACCATCAATTCGCTTCACAAGGTCTGTTGCGCTAATTTTCTTGGCCGATTCTTCGTCATTGAACTCGTCCAGGTGCGAATTCATGAGTTTTATCAGAGAAATTACCAGCTCAGTGTCTTTTGTCACGACTGGTTCCTTGCACTCCTTTTTGACCAGTCTCAGCAGAGGGGGCAGGAAATAGTTGAAAAGGTTGGTCAGCTGAGGCTTGGCAGCCTCGAGTGGAAGCGGAAGGATTTCTAGCCATGACGCGAGCAGTGACTGCCACTGGAGCATGTGAGGCTCAAGCAGCACCATGCCGTTGCGCGAAACGGTGGCAGGGGAAGCCGCTGCAAGGTCTTCAGGCTCGAACATCATCGTCATGGTCCCCGTGAGCTTGATGATCTCGCCCGAATTGAGGCACAGCTTCTTGTTGTCGTCCATGACTGTGTTCATGTTCTCGATCCAAATAGCGTCGACGGGACCGTCGAACAGAATCCACTTACGCTTCACCTTAAGATCAGGGTCGGTGTCGAATTGAGCGCACTTGCGCACGAGAGACGCACCGATACCTTCAACCCATTCGCGCGAAACAGGGTCAAAGTTGCCATAGATTTGGTCGATTGTGATTGACTTAGGGTTGAGCGAAAACATTAGCACATCCTCGAAGCGTGACTTGTCTTCGACATTGTTCATGCCGTACTGGAGAACCTTGAATACGGACGTCTTCATCGACAGTGCAAGCCCGACGACCATGAGAGAGTGGCGCACGGTGACGGTCTCGTAAAGCTGAATGCACTTCGCGAGGAGCTGCTCGGTCGGCTGCACGTTCATTTCATGCGTTTTGCACGAGGAAACACTCATCGGATTAGGCGCCACGTTGATGAGCTCGCCGCAGGCTTTTGTCATCCCCTCCATGAGAACTGTGTAGTCCGGCTCTGGCACCTCCAAGCCGAGGAACAGATCGGAGGTGATGCCTCGGAAGAGGGGCAGGTCCGCATCTGTGAACTTCGGCAAGTTAACGTCGTTGATGGCCCGCAGAACTAGGATGTCTTCCTTCTCCTGAAGAAATTGCCGCTTGAGCTGGCCTGCCGCGGTGAGAATGGATTTCACGGCGCGCATGCCGAAGTCGTAGTGAACCTGCGACGACAGCTGCTCGGACGAGATCTGCAGCGACTTTACAAGCTTCTGTGCTAGGCCACGCGCCTCCGTAAATCCATACGAATAGAGGCAGATCTCCGAAATCATAGCGTAGTCAGGCACCATCATGGCGCACGGGCGAAACAGCGCCTTGAGATTGTCGGGCAATTCCGAGCGCCCCGCATACCCCGGATTCATGGTGATGAACGAGGAGAAACCGCGCACGAGTGGGATGTCGGAACCCTCGAAGGTGATGCGCGGGAGATTGCGGCGGAGGCCATCGGTGAGTGTGAGGATCTGCTGCGCGATCACAGAGAGTACCTCCAGGTCGATACGGTTGAACTCATCGAAGCACGCCCACGCACCGCACGACGCAAGGCCCTTGAAGAACTTGGCCATAGCGAGGTAATCGAGGCCATCAGAGCAGTTGAACACGACGCACTGCTTCGCCACAGCCTTTGACAAGTCCTTGACAGTTTCCGTCTTACCTGTCCCCGCAGGACCCTCCGGCGCACCACCAAGCGAGAGATGAAGGGCCCCCATCAGCGTGCGGTAGCAGCGGTCGGTAAGAGGTGTGACGACAAGACGCATGGAGTTGCCAAGATACTCGTACGAGTACGGAAGCGACGCGTTCATCATGCGCGTCATGATGTTAAGTTCGCCTTCGATGGACTCCTGGTAGTACCGCAGCTGGGAGTTCCAGTCGAATTCGGTTGCGGCGCCAACATTGTTGGTGACAAGGAGCGAAGTAACGTCCTTGTTATGCACGTCGAGCACAACCATGGCACCGATGATGAGACGTGCCTGCTTTGACAGATCGCCGCGTACGAGCTCAACAATATCTGCGAGCTCGGCCACCATCTTCTTCTCAACTTCCTTGACGCCGGCGACGCCCTTTTCTCTCATGGCATCTTCTACATCCTTCGTCCAATACAAACAGTCTGTTGCAAGCACAATCATGCCTGTCCAGTTCTGAACAAATTCAGTGCGCACGGAGTCCTTGTACTTGGAAATCGCATCGCGTCCGATCTGCTTCAGCGAGAGCCGCATCGACTTCTCCATCTCATCGAGCCAGCGCTCAACATTGCCACGGTTGCGCTCCGCGTCGGGCTCGACCGGCGCATCTTTGGTCAGCGGTACTTCCTCACCCTCGCCTGAAACCATGCACAGGATGTCGAGATTTGGTCCACCTTCAGCCTGCTCGGCGTCTGTTTTGCCACGCATCTGGACACCGCAAATGGCCTCAAAGGCCTTGGGGAGGTGCGGTACGACACGGCGTGGGTCCTTCGTTTCAGAGAGGATGTCGAGGAGCTCGTCGTTGGAGAGGAAATAGAAGCGCGGGAACGCTGAGCGTTTCGTCTCCAGGTAATCATTGAGACCCTTCTGCACAAGGTCCAGCGCTTTGTTGCTCTCCACAAACTGGTTCTTGAGCCCCTCAATTGTCATCACCTGCAGCACCCCAGGTGCATCAGCGCCAGTTTGCATCGTCGAGCGCCACGATGCATCGACCTTCTGGAAGCGTCGGCCCTCAGTAGGCATTTGCCGCATGATGTCTGGCGACGCGAAGATCGGCTCAAGGTACAGCCAAGTCTTTTGGCACTTGAGCCATTCCTCTAGCACGTCCTGCATGTATACCAGCTTGTTGCTCCACTCGACGACCACCGCCTCGAGAGGCTTGGCGTATGGTGAGCCACGCATTGCCTGAACCTTGACAATCTGGTCGTCCAACAAGACAACCGTCTCCTCGATACCCTTGAGAACATACGTCCCAGTGTCCTTGTAGGGCGAGAAGTCGAATGACAGCTCCTTCCACTCGCTCTTCATCTTGTCCAACGTCCGCTCGAAGCCATACTCCTTGGCAGCTTGTTCAGAAAGTGACGTGATGAACGCTTCATGCTGCTGGATACCCTTCTCGAGCATCCAAGCGAGCGTAAGGCCACTGTCGGGCACGATCGGCTCACCCGCTTCCGCTGAAAGCTTTGCCCAGTGCCGCTCACGCATTCCAGGGTTGCGCAGCGCTGAGATGATGGGAAGGTGAGGCTTGAACTCATCGAGCATTTCTTTGAGTTTGATGGCCACTGACTGGGGCTCTTTCTTGCCATCGAATGTCTTTTCGGCCTTCCATGCAAATTTCCACCAGGTTGTCACGTTCGACTCAATCGACTCGGCATCGAGACCCGTGAACGGCCCGTCCGTCCAATTGGGAAACTTCTTTGTGAATTCAGCAGCAATAGCCCAGAGGTCCGCGTACGGCTTGAAATTGAAGGACATGGACTCAATCTCATCGAAAGAGGTGATCGGAAATTCGAAGAGCTTCTCGCGAGAATTCACCATCTCAGACGTCTCGTGCGCCTCAACGAGGCGCTGGTTGAGCAGCATGACCTGACCAGCATATTCTTCTGCCTGGTCGAGGTCCTGGTATGTGAAAAACGCTTTGATCTCGGACTCGATGCTCTGAAGCTCCTTCTGGAACTCCGCGGAAAGGTCTTGCAGCTTTTGCATGAATTTGAGCCGGTCGTCCTCTTGGCGCGGGATGGCCGCCTGCCGCACATTGTGGATCTCCTTTGGTTTCCCGTACGCTTGCCAGTACAGCGTGAAGTCATCCTGGGAGACCTCGAATTCAAACTCTTCGAGGAGATCATGCTTTTCACGTGCCCTGATCACTTCGTTGGTGAGCTCGTCCACCTCAGTGTCACACGTTTTGACGTACTCCTGCAATACAGCAAGCTGCTCGGGGTCCTCGGGCGACTCCTGGAGCTTGGAGAGGATGCCATTAAAGGCGTCCACCATCGACATAGACTGCTCGCGTGTTTCACTCAAGATATCGGTGAGCATCAGCTTCTTGAGTAGCTCGGCTTTCTCGGCCAGTTTCAACTTGGTTTCCAAGCACGAGATTTGGTACACCCGCAGCACAACATCTGATGCAATACGTTTTTGCACTTGGCTGGCTGCTTTCGAAAAGCGCAGGATCTCGGCGCGCGTCTCTTTGATAGGGTGAGCGCTTTCACGCCACTGCTCGACATATGGTTCCACGATCGTCTCAATTAGAAACGGGAATTTGTCGAGCTCCTTGATCATCGCTTTGGGGCCGGACGCGCTGTCGGCGACAGAAGTACGAACACGTGACATGCAGTCGTGCATTACCCTCTCGAAATCCGGGCCCTCGCATGGCGCGAGCGTTGGCGATGCGCATTTTGCGCCGATGACATCTACCGTGAATGAGGCGATGGACTTGCTGGCGGCCACGAGATCGCTGATGACCGACACAGAAATATCTTCAACCTCACTCGGAGAAGGCACGATGGCCAGCTCGCCGCTTTCCACATACTTGAGCTCGATCAGGAATATGGGCGCATTTTGCGCACGCAACCCGAAGGTAAGGTCCCCAGGAAGCACTTCCTCCTCCCCAAAGAAGCTCTCGTACAACCCCTCTGACGTGCTCACCAGCGTCGCGACTGACGCGCCGCGCTGCACCAGCATCTGAATCGAGCTCGGCCGCCTCCCGAGCGACCCAACACGCTTCTCGCCACTGCCCAGCTCTGACTCCGCAGGCGCCTCACCCTCGGCGCCAGCTTGGCTCACACGCCGTGCAATGGGCTGCTGATCGGCTGCGGACGCACGCCGCGAGGCGGGCGCATCCGACGGAGCGCGCTGCACCTCCGACGGCACGCGATCTGCTTGCTGTTCCGCGGGAGCGTCGGCATCCTCTGGCTCTTCTTCGAGCGTCTCCATGGCATCTGTCGGGTCGTCCGGGCGCTCTGGACGCTTGTACGACTCCATGAGCTCCGTGTAGGCGAGGATATCGCGCGTGATGGTGTCACGCACCGCGTCGCGCAGCATCTTGTTTCCCAGCTCCACGATTCGCAGGTACTTGTCCTTTCCATCTGCACGCATCGAATGCCCCTGCTCTGCTTCTTCGGCCGTGTACGCATGGAGCAATGCGTCAGTCATCGTCTCCATCATGTGCGAGACCAGCTCGTCGATTGTCTTTTCCCAGCAGGCCACATGGTTGGCCTTGAAGACGACGAGCTCCACACTCTCAGAGCAGTCCCACAAGAACGACATGGTTGACATGCGCTCAATCTGCTGCTGAAATGTGAAGAGAACTTGCAGGAGGTGCGGTGGCGCCCATGAAAGCCCGTGATGCACATCGTGCACCATATTCGGAAAGGCTGCGGCTTCCCCCACGCGCTCATACAATGTTTCCCCCTCTCGCTCACCCTGCACCACTTGGAGCGGCAAGACGGAAATGACACCTTTGCCCGGAATCTTCCGTAGCTGCAATGGAAGCTGCGCAGCGCCGTGAGTCTCAACGATGTCGACCATTGCGTGCGCGTCCTCCCCTGGGTGCGAGGCGTCATAGTCCATCTTGTTCACCGTCCTCGAGTAGTGCTGCAGCACGTCCTCCACCAGTGCCTGGTTGCGCTTCAGCTGCTCCCCAGTAACATGCAGGCCAATCCGTTTTACCACCGCGTGAAACTGCGTCGGTGTCAGCTGCAGCTGCGACTCAGTAGGCATCATGTCGATCGCCCGGTCGTACCGCATGCACGCCTCGATGCGGGCGCGATTTGAAAGCGCCGTTGTGCGCCGCAGTTGGTGCCTCTCCAGCGATTCACCCTTGAAGCAGATATTGAGCCTGTTTGCCTTTTTGCCTTTCTCATTGTGTACCCATTGGATAATGTACGAGCCGTCGTTCTCCTCATACTCCTGCACCAGCACGTCCTTCCACTCGCTCGTGCCGTCCCCGAAGTGCCACAGGCTCTTGCCCTCAACCGGTTCACCGTCATTTAGTGCCATCCACTCCTCGGGAGTCTTCGTCTCAAACGTCTGATCGTCGAAGAATTCAAGGGGGAAGAAGGACGGCATCTCCTTCTCCTCTTTGGCTTCGGTAGCTCTATGATCCGCCTTGATGGGCACGAGGCTGCGCGACTGCGCCTTCACAATCTCGTTCAGGCTAGTCGTGCTGTGAGCCATCATGCTGGTTTGTGTCATGTTGAAAGGATCATCGCTTGCTGACGGAATTCCCTCCAGCGCGGGCTTCCGCAGACTCTTCAGCGCGCTGGTCTTGTCAAGTCCGGCATCGGCCTTGCGCGCCACGTATCTGTGCTTCACCTTGACGTGCGGCTTGACCACCTGGGAACTGGGCGCAAGCGTGCCCCCCAGCCCAGCATCTGTCATGTTTGGTTGGGTGCCGTTGGCGTAATACCCGCGAAGCTCTGGCGGCACAAACTTGCGCACCTGCGTGGAAAACGAACAAGGGTCATGCACGTACTTGCGCACCCAGCGCGAAACCACGCCCTGACAACAGCAGGGTTGCTCCCAGCCAAGCCGATGGCGGTAAATGCCACTAAGCCCTACTTCTGATACGCCAGATGTGCTGCAATCTGAACATTCAGTCCGTGCAGAACGGCTGTCTCCGACCCCCTTCTTGCTCGCGGGAATCGCGCGCATGGGAAAGGGTAGGGCGTAGCCACTGTTCGGGCAATCACCGGCGCAACTTTGACCTTCCCCCTCTCTGCCTCGCGCGGCATGTGTACAGCGACATTCCACTGGCCGACTGTCGGGACGCGTTTACCTCCCTCATCCTGCTCGCAACGTTGGGGCGGGCCATCAGCTGGTGCAGGGCTGTTGGCGCGGGACCGAGTCGGACAGTGAACAAGTCCCAGTGTTGGGCAGCGCACCACCTTCAGCGCTTTGACTGCGCCTGAAAACGAGTGCTGACTCTCTTCGAACTGGGTAAATCGCTCGAACGACTGGTCCAATCGGACTGCTCGCTCGTCCATCCTGCCTCACTCTGCAGGCCCCTCTCCCCGCCCCTCAAAAAGAAACTCTCAAAGCCGTGCGGCCAAGCCTCGACAGCGCGTCAAAAGAACGCCTGGAGTGCTCTGGCGAGGCGGGAACTGCCGCCGATGAGGCCCCGGCGGCCCAACGCTGCGGGCAGGCCCAGGCGTTCGAAGCTTGAGGGAGTGGTTTCGAGCCGGCGGTTAAGCAGTGTACTTATGATTTAGTCACCTTTCGTTGTCACAGGTTGACAAGGGAGTCTCGCGTTTTCCGCGAGAACTATCCCGCGACTCAAAACTTCACAACCCTGCTCGGTGGCGCGATGCATGAGAAGCAGAAGGGATCTTACGGTGCCCTTTCTGAGGACAGCGCCGAGGTCCAGAAAGACTTCGTGTTGGGACCGCGCAGCGCCTCCTTTTCCGATTCGTCGATGAGGGGTGCCGCACTGGAGACGCAGGTGTGCCTTCCCCGCCCCGCGACCAGGCTAGTCCAAAACCCTCCGACACCGTTGTTGCATTTAACACGCTGAACAGGCCATGGAGGTGGATGCATCGTGTGGGGAAAATTTGGATGACCTGTTGGAGTCGCTTGGGGTCGGACCATACCAGTGGACAGTCACGATGACCTGCGCGCTCGCGAACGCCGTGGATGCCGTCGAGGTCACCTACCTCATCACGAGCAAGACGCCTCAACCCAGGCACGGCTCGTGTTTTGTGGCGCGAGCACTGATGGGAAGTTTTGCAGGTGATGAGTCTGGCTTACGTGCTGCCCGCAATGGACGCGGAGGTTCCCGACTGGGTGAAAGGAGCGGTCTCGAGCGCCGTCTTTGCGGGCATGCTGGTCGGCGGTCTCGTCTTCGGACAGATCGCAGATCGGGCTGGTCGACGACCGGTGCTCCTCGCAACGATGACGCTCAATTGTCTTTTCACGATGGTATTCGCAGCATCCTCGAGCTTCGAGGCAATGGTCGCCCTCAGGTTTCTCACAGGCTTCGGTGTTGGCGGCTCTGTGGTAGCCGTCTTTGCACTTCCAGCCGAAGTTGTTCCCGCTCACTGGCGCGGTATCTCGGTTGCTGTCGTTGCCACCGCATGGATGGTCCTGTCCCGCCTATCCACGCCCGCGGCCTCCCGCCCCACCTCTAGCCACCCCCGCAGCCTGTCCAGCCCAAAACAGGGGCCGGCTGAGGTGAGGAGCGCTCAGAGCAGCCCGTCCCATGCAGGCGGGAAGCATTGTCGTGGCTCTTGCAGCATGGGCCATCATCCCGTGGCTAGGCTGGCGCTGGTTCGCAGTGGCGTGCGGCATTCCCCCTCTGGTATCCGCTTGCCTTGTGGCCGGGTTCGTACTCGAATCCCCTCGCTTCCTGCTCGCTCAAGGACATGCTGCGGAGGCGGCCGCCGTTGTTGAGCACATGTTTCGTCGCAATGGTGTCGCGCTGCGGAGCAGAACGCGGGAGGTAGAGCTACAGGAAAACGTGGCATCGCCCGAGGAAGATGGGGAGCAAGACGTGCGGGGTGGGCGCCGGCAGCTTCTGGACGCAGAGACTGCCTCCGCAGAAAGAGGACTTGTATTGAGTGCACTCCCGACCAGTGACGCCAGACACGCCGGGGGATTGATTGGCGCTTTGGCAGAGCAAGTGCAAGCGATGCTGTCGGACCGGCTGCGGTCGCGAACCCTGTTGCTCGCGGCGGTGTGGGTGGGAATCTGCTACGGCTGGTACGGCCTCAACACCTGGATCCCAACGATTCTCAAGGAACGGGTCAGCATCCCTCCCGTACACCGCAGCAGGGTATCCCGTTGCGCTTTTCCCACTCTCTGCGCGGCCGTGCGCTTATAGCACTCGCGGCCGGCAGGACGTTGAGCTGTGCTTCGCTGATAGCAGCAGAGATTCGTGTTTGTATCAGTCAGCGGTGCTGGTCGCCCTCGCCAACCTTCCTGGGAACTTGCTGTCTCTTGCTCTGGTTGGGCGTGTCGGCCGTAGCACGCTCATGGCCAGCAGCCTCGCCATTTCTGCTGCCGCCGCCCTCGCCGCCTGGAGCTCCCCGGCACTTCCCAGCCCCAGCCTCGAGCGACGCCAAAACCGCAAGCAACTTGATCTAAAGTGTTGAGCATTTGGCAGAGCCAGGTCGCAACCGGAATGCTGTTCTGTCTTTTCAACGGCGCGTCCACGCTCTCGTGGAACATTCTCGACTTGCTCACTACCGAAATGTTTCCCACCACCATTCGAAGCTTCGTCATGGGCTTCCTCTCCTCGCTTGGACGCATCTCCGCCGCAGTAGCGCAACTTCAATTCAGCGCATACGGCGCGGCCACGAGCCTTCCGATCTGTGCTACTTCACTCGCACTTGCGGCACTAGCCTCTCTCGCGCTGCCGAACCTCTCGCACACCGGCCTTGCCGATTTGTAAGATATTTTCATATTCCATGTCTGAAAAAGAATTTGTACTTTAAAATGAATCAACATTTGATCTAACCCCTCCTCTCCAGCTGGCTGACCGCTGGCGCGCCAAGCTCGCGTAAGACTCAAAAATGAAGTACACGGCGACGCGAAGAGCGTGCAAGTGACAGCACTAGACCCAGCAGGGAGTCATCCAATGCCTGGACCACAGGGCCCCGCACGCATCAGTGTGAGGGGGGACCGTGCTCGCCCGGTCCCTCCCATGCTTCCATGCAAAGTTTTCAACGAGGGGAATAGTCAGCGGGGACGCACGTGGAGGTTGCTTGTCCGGCCGAGCCTGCGGTGCAGACCCATGGCGACCGCCTCCATCCCAAGCTCTCCGAGCTCATCCACTCCCGCCGTCGAGCTTTCCTGCACTCGCACCGCAAGTGCTGCTCGCGTTTCCTCGTCCACGAAATTTCCACCGACCGCGAGTTCAAGAAGTGCGCTGCCAGCTGTCATCGCAGTCACCAGCACCCCTGCGCCCTCGGCACTTATCCCGTTGCGACTCACGTCAAGCCGTCGCAATTCTCGGCAGGCCCATCTATTCCCCGCGCCATTCTGCCCTAGCTCCCACGCCAGTGCGACAGCCCCCGCATCACCTATGGAATTCCCTGAAAGCACGAGTGTTTCCAGCGTGCACGTGCCTGTCCCGAGCGCTGCTGACAGCACACACGCGCCTGCCGCTTGGATCTCGTTCTCCGCCAGATCCAAGTCGCACAGGACCCCGCCCCCTGCCGCGCCAGCCACAGTCCTCGCGATTGCGTCGCCTCCTCCCACCCCCCGCAGCACCAACCGAAAATCCAGACGCCGAAGCGCCCGCCCACCCGCTAAAGCCCCATCCGTTAGAGCCTGCACTCCCTGTGGACCCCGCGCCCGCCGCCCGCGCGTCACTACACCGCCATGCCGCACCCAGCATTTGCTCGGAAAACGGTGCGTGCAAGGGGCCTTAAGGCGCTTGGACAGGAAGGGAGAGGGGTATACCGTGGCGCCGATGCTCCGATTGAGGCTCAGGTCGAGCTCACAGAGGAGCGCTGCCGCGAGTGCCTTGGCGAGCGCCTTGCAGCCCACTGTCGAAACCCTGTTGCGCGCGAGGCGCAGCGCACAAACTCGCGGGGCGCGCCCGCCTCGCGCGCACAGCGCGGACGCAAGCGCCGCGGCGCCCGAGTCGCCAATCGCGTTGAGCGTCAGGTCGATCGACGTGATCGCTGCGCCGCTAGTCAGCGCGGCGGCAAGCTTCTTGGCCCCCTGCGATGGGGTCAGAGCGTTGAGGCACGGGGCCACAGAGTTTCAGGAGAGCTGCTTCGGGTGCACAGGACCTGATCCCGCAGGTTGTTGCAGGCGACACTGATCGCCGTGAGGGAAGGGACAGCGCCGCATAGCTGCGACAGTATCGCGCCGGCCTTGACTGTGAGGCTGCAGCCGTCGAGCTTCAGAGAGTGGAGCTTGCACTTGCCGGAAGAAAGACTCCTCAGCAAAGATCGTGCGCCGTCGTCCTTCAGGGCATTGCCAGAAAGATTGAGCTGAACTAGATGCAGATTGGTGCAGAGCGCAGCGACGCTCGCAGGCGAGAGATTACACTGGACAGCATCCAGGCATCGGATTCGGGCGCAGGATTCAAGGGCTGCCCCGAGGCATGCCGCGCCCGCATCCGAAAGCCGAACAAACCTAGACAGCGTCATATCAGTTTGTGCAGCTGGCACTGAGCCGTTTCACTGATTCAATCGATTGGACGGGGTCAATAACCTGAGGTGCAGGGTTTGGAGATGCTGAAGGCGGGTTAGCGAGATGTTCGAGACGCTAAGAATCTCCTCATCGCCGACGCTCGTGTCCTCTATGACCAGGCTCTTCAATGTGCTCATCTTAGCCACACAGTCCAGTAAAGGCCTGAGCCCCCCGTGGCACTGTCTGATTACGAGGATGTGAGCTCGGCTCATGTCCTCCATCTCACGATGGATAAACTCGGACGCCTCCTCCGCCCGGTGCCCAGGACCATTTATTGCCACAAGACCGCGTTCTCCGATCCCCTCAGCGCAATTATCGTCAAGTTTCCCACGGACCCATGATTCAGCAGCTGGAAATTCAAAAGGCAGCATCCTCCGCACGCTTGCAATGGTTGGTGTAGTTTGAACCACGCCTGGGTGATCCTCGCACTTTGTGTCCCGTGTCGCACCATGATTCCCATGAGAGCCTATTTCTTTCCCATTCTGCTTTCCAAGGTGCTGAATGGGCTCGGACTGGAGCTCTCGCTTGGCCGTGAGCATTGTCCGCGGGACCTTCCGTGGCCCGGTGTCTCGCCGCTTCCGTACAACACTACTCTTCCCGATCTGCCTGCCTCCGCGCGTCTATGCTCCGGCTGCTGTGTCGCAGGAGACCGCCTGCTCCTAGACGGCCTCTATGTCAGGATGCGAGCCCTCTGCAGCCCTCTGCGCCAGGACCCGTAATAATTCCTGATCCTGCGCGAGAGCCCAGCAGGCTCGACGAGATTGCGGCAGATTGCGGCAACCGGGACGAGACAGATCGGTCTCGTCCCGGCCCCCAATCGGAGTGACAGCGGAGTTCCCCGCGATTTGGCGCTAGCGATGTGAATGAAGCCAAGCCGTTCCCGCCGCGGGAGACAGTCTTCTCAGCGGATGCTCGCGCCGTAAACACGGAAACCACACCGGTATCTTCTGACACAACGGGATGAGAAAGTAATGGGTGGAGGGATCTCTGTTGATAAAGGACCTACAGGCCCCGAATCTGCGGAGTCTGTCCGAATCTGCTGCACAGCGAACTCATAGCCCGATCGACCTCGGACAGGTGCTGCGAAGCTTACCCCGGCACCAAAGCACACAAAACGATCAAACCTGCCTGCTTCTGGTCTTGACGGGCTCATCCACCCAGCAGGATCGACAGATGAGTCTACCGCGAACTGGGTAGACATTGCTGGGGGGGACCCTCGAGAACTTTTGCACGCAGTGCCTAGAGGGATCTCTGCTTCTAGCCATTTTCGAAGTCTGTGGAGGGCATCTGCGTACAGCTTCGCGTCACCCAAAGAAGTGGCGATTCTTTGCCACAAGTGCATCAGAGGCTCTGGCCCAACAACGTTTTTTTTCATGTGTTGCAGTCGAAAGGACGCGCGCAACCCAGCGAGGCGCGCTAGCAAGCTTCCTGGCTACGCACCGAACGACTGGCCGCAACCTGCAGACGAAGCGGGAGGTCAGCTCCAACGCGCGGGATCATTGCGGGACGAGGCAGCGAAGGGCGAGGGCGGGACCGCAGGTTGAATCGGCGTTGGGGTTGGAGAACTGGAAACCGCCGCCGATGAGGGCGTCGGAGTAGTTGAGCGTCATGCCGTAGATGAACATGAGCGATTTGGGGTCGACCACCACCTGCAGCCCGCCGAACCGTGAGCAGACTCCGCTGGCGGCACAGCACGGAAGTGGAACGGCGCCCAGCCAAGCCTAGCGAACCTGGAAGCCCGGGAACTCGAGAGACGTGTCCTTGGAATCAATCTTGCCCGTATCTTCAAACTCCATCACATAGGACATTCCCGAGCACCTGCGTGGGATGCGCTCTCCCTGAGCTGTGCAAGCAGGCCGCTGCTGCGCACACCGCCGTGGGCGCAACTGTGCGCAGCTTGCACCACGTAGCGACAATTGGCACAAGACGCGTGCGGTGCAGCAACACGGCCTGAGAGATGGGTTACCACCCGCCCGCGCGGACGCCAACGCGCAGGACGAGGTCCTCTCCTTTGCTCTCACGAAGCTTCCCAATCTGCTTGATGGCATCGTCGGTGAGGTTGATTATTCCATCCGTTTTGATTTCCTCTGCCGGCTTGGCCTTGGCCACGGTCGTGTCGACGTTGCCAATCTCGCCGGAGCGCGCGGGCCCGTCGCACTCCTCCTCCTCAACAGCTGCTCAGAAAGGAGCAACGGTCAAGGCGTCAAATCCGAGTGGCGCTGGAAGACCAGGATGCAGGGCGGACGGCGTAAGACCAAGACTTGGAATAATAGGCCAGAGATAGAGTTCTTGGCTCGGACAAGGTGCCGCACGCACGCAGATGGCCGCTTCTGAGTGAAGGGCACAACAGAAACAAAGACATGGCCAGTCTGCATCCGCGTCACCGCGCGCCACGGCACAGAAAGCTCTTCTACTGGGACGAACTGTGTATGGCGCAAGATGCCGACGGCAGGTACGTATTTCCAACAAGCGTCGCTGTCTGGGGCGGGAAGCACCTCCGGACATGCGGAGCAAGGGTCGCTGTAGTCGGGGGCCGAGGAGGGCAGGCGACACGGGAGTCGCAACCATCCCAGCATGCGCAGACCGCAGTGCAATGCCTTGCGTGTGCAGACTGGGCAGAAATGCCGCCACCGGATCAAGGATCGAGAACCCGGCCGCCGCAAAGAGCACGGCGGAGCGCATGGTCCTTGCCTCAGTTAAACCCCTTTTTCCACAAAATACATTTTTCCTTTTTCTCAATCGGAGTTCCCAAGCTGATCGCCTACAAGGGGCTGGGGACTTCCTTCTTGCAGCGCGGCGCCACTTTCCCAGATGCAAGGCAGCGAAAATGAGGCTTCGGCCAAGGCGCTCGATGCAGAGTTTGAGACACGGGAGTCTTTGGGGCGGGACAATTCCAGCGGTGAGGAGTATGAGGTTCCGGAAGAGGTGGCGATGCTTCTTGCAATGCTCGGAAACGAGCACGCGGTGGGTTACCGAACGACCCCAGCGTTTGCAGACTGCCGCGAATTTAGCGACATGTAAAGTTGGAGAGGAAAAAGTCCTCGACTTGATGTCTTTTGCGTTTGTTGGCACTTCAAAATGACCAGAACCCAACATTTTGATGGACGTGATCCGTGCATCGCAGGCATACTGGCATCAGCGATATGTAAGGGAACTCGACGAAGTCAAGTTTGCAGCGCAGAGTGAGGATCCAATGGAAAACTTGTTCGTCTGGTTCGGCAAGGTACGCCCAAAACCAGATTCTGTGCTCATTTCTCAGCCGCGCTGAACACGCGATTCGCCCGATGGGGTTCCAGGTGCAGCTGCTGTTGGCAGCACAGACGATATCTAGTGAAATCGTCGGGCTGGACAAAGAGCGGGCATGCATCGTCGATGTTGGCTGCGGGAACGGATTTTTCTGCGAAGTGCTGCACGCAATGGGATTCAGGAATTTGACCGGCACGGACTACTCTCCTGCAGCGGTGCGCCTCTGCAATCACGTACAGAAGCATTTCCGTAAGGACGCGCGCGAGTGGGGAACACGGTACGTCGTCGACAACATTCTCTGGACACGACTGGAGCCCGCTTCGTTCGATCTCGTCCACGATTCGGGCACGCTGGACTCGATCGCTATGACCATAGCAGAGGACACCCCGGTGACCCGACACACCAATATTTGGACTCACCAACATCTTTTTGCGAACGACAACTGTTATTGCTCATCAAGACCCCTTGTGTGCGGCTAAATGTGGTGCGGCAACGTCTGTGCCCCGAAGGGCGCTCGCGGGCCCTTCGATCCACCGCAGACAGAGGCACCGCCGCCGCCTGCGGAGCCATCGCATGATCTCCCTATCGGTGATCGGCTACATCTGTGCTGGGCCCACCGAACATGCACGAACTTATCTGTGCTCGACTAATCCAAGAGACATGAACACGCTGGACAGTCTTCTGGCACTTCCGGGTCCTCAAACCATGTTGCGACTTTCGCAGATATCAAGGGGATGGCACGATCGGATACATGCGGAACATTGCTCGTCTTCTCAAACCAGGGGGTATTTTTTTTCTGAGGTGGATACCTCATTCCCGCCAAATATTACATTGGGGGAAGGTTCCCACGGCACAAAGTGGCGTTTGCAAAGTGCCGCTGACCAGCCGTCGTTCGCGGAACACGCAGATCGTGCAACCATACCGCGGAAGAGGTCGGTCGGCTTGTCCGCGAGGCTGGCGCGCCACTCACCGTCATGCGCGACGTATCCGCAACTGGAACAGGTCCTTGGACCCACCGTCTGACCGTGTCACTCTTCTGGCGGGCTCACACTTGCTCCTGCTGAACTTTCGGTTGTTCCAGGAGTCTCGGCTCTACTACTGCGATGCACCGATCCTCCAGGCCCCGTCCCAGCACCGCCCTCGGCATGATAGTGGGCTCAAGTGCCTTCCTGGCGCGTGGTTGGACCAGTCACGGAACGACGCTCATGGCGCGTAGCAAACGAGACGCTCATGACGCGTAGCAAACGTATCTTTCGCAAACGCACACCCAGCGCACGTACCTAGCTGGTCTGGCACTACACTATGCCATCGCTTCGCAGCGTGCACCCCTATTGGTTTTCGGGCGCCAGCGTCGCTCGAACCGTCCGACGAGCAGCCCTGCGCACCTCTGCACTAGCGCCCTTGCAACATACACCAGGCCATCTGCTGGACTCTGGACTCTCGACCTTACGGCATCGCATACTTGTTGTTCCACGTCTTGGCTTGGTTCAAAGCACTTGCCTCGTCCCGCTTCCTGCACGCATCGAAGCAGACCAGGCGCGTCACAGGCCGCATGGCCGTACCACCGGACGCGAAAGCAACTTAGGTCTCTTGTGCTTGCATAAATCAGATTTTTCAAAATAGGGCACGAGAAGGACAGTGCACAGACGCCGGCAGGCAAGCCCCTTCGTTGGGGCGGATCCCACCAGTGATCAGCCGCCTCGTTGTTGAGCGGGTCATCGGGGTTTGGCGCAGACATGAGAGCCTGAATGGAGATCAGGACGGTGCGAATCTGCAGCGCCGGACTCCACTTGTCCTTCAGAACGTCAAGGCAGATGCGCCCAAGCCGATCGACGTTTGGGTGGTAAATCTTCGTCATGAAGCGCACTTTCGGAGGGGTCATTGGGTACTCTTCCGGGAGGAAGAGCTCCAACTTGTACACTCCCCCTGCGCACCGCGCATCGTCAGTATGCAGAATATAGACAGATCATCAACCTGCTCAGTATCAGACAGCCACCACAGACGACACGCAGCGGTGATAACCCGCGTCTGTACCGAAATGGGCGCGACTTACCGTGATAAGCCGAATCCTGCGGACCGGAGATGATAACGTTGAAGTAGCGCGGGTTGTTGTCATGCGGTGACGCGCTGATTCCGGGGTCTGGTTGCTGGAGGAGCCTTTGGGTCTCCTGCAAGCGCCCGCCAGCCGTCAGTTCGTCGTGGCTCGCTTGTGTTCTTTTCGCCGCGTGGTTCGACACGTGGTCGGGAAAGAGTGCTTGCTGGGCCGAAAACAAGGCACAAATGGCGCGCTGCGCTGCCTCCAGGCTGATAGCAAGTGAGCTGGCTGGAGCAAGTTCCTTCTGTATTCTCGCCATGTCGCCTGAGGGAGCGACAAAGTACACCCACCCTGGGCTGTCTTTCCTTGATCCAGACGAGCCCGTGTTCCAACCTCACCCCCTTTTTATTGAGGGCTGACAACCTTTTGGTGTCGTCATCCGCGTCCCGTGGGAAGTGGCGGCGCTGGACTTGACGCTTGGGTTGTTGACCCGGCGCGTGGGGTCTACGGCTCCACTTCCAGCTGGGCATGTTTGGCGCCGGGAAGGGTGGGGGTGATGCCTCCGGGCTGCACTTGGCGGCTGAGTCTTCCAAAGAGACCATCTCGGAGGCACAGCGGCTTTACGATGAGATCTGCCAGATGCTCGTTGCGGCCGGGTATTTTCGCGCACGCATCCCCAACCTGCCGCCGTTCGACAAGATGCTCGGTGGACTTGCTTGGTCGATCACTGCCTCAAATGTTGATGTCGAGGTGGACCTTAACTTCGACGAGGAGATGACCCTGGGGCAGAAAATTAAGCTCGCTGAGAACGTGATCGCGGCGCTCCGCAAGATGCGCTGTCCCTCCAATCTGCAGCCGCATCAGATTCGCGGTCTTGATTTTCAGGTCTGCCAACTCCGCCTCATGCATGGATGCTTGCTGCTTGAAAGTCACTGCGATAGGGAATCGCGTGCAACCGCCCCGTGCCGCGTAAACACGAACCACCGGCAGGCGCTCTTTCCAGCCTTCCAGTGGCTGATCAAGCATGTCCTCGCAACACGCGAAGAGATGGCGGCAAAGACGCGGAGATTTGCGGAGATGAAGTTCGAATCGGCGGGACATGCATTAGAGGGCGAAAACGAACAGAAAGCAGGGCGGGAGGCAGCTACACCGCTGATGCTGCGCATCAAGGATAAGTACAAGCCGCGGCGGCAGTTCCGCCGCCGCGCAGGAGGGCGAACGCCGCTATCAGAGGCGCTGCAGGTGCAGTGTGTCCTTCTTGAGTACGGGATGACCATGCCCAAGGGACGGGCGGTCGCAGAGGAGGATGGCGGCGCAGACGAGGTTGGCGCGGCGGAGGATGCGATGCGGGACCTGGACGCCTTCGACCGCGATCTCGACTTTCTGTCGGGGAAACGAATCGGGGCGCTGGTCGGTCTTCAGGCAGACGCCATCTCTTCGCTGTCTGCAGAGTACGCGGAACACGAGAAGCTCTATGGCGACGGGCGAGACCCGGCGGCGCTGCAGCGGCGTGGAAAGGAGCAGACGCACCGGCGTCAAATGGCGTCGCTGGGGCGGCAGCTTGAGATTGCAACGTCCAAGTGTGATGCCCGGCGAGCTGCATACGAAGCTCTCGCGGCAGAGACCAAGGCAACGCAAGAGGCGCTCGAGGACCAGAAGGGGAACACCGACAAGGTTCGCAGCGAGATCGAGAAGCTGCGCGAAGCGGAAACACCTGACACAGCACGAGACCTTGCGCTGCTGCAGCATCTGATCTCGGTGCGCGAAAAGTTTGCGGAGCATGAGGAGGCTCTACGGGCGCACTGTGCGTCGCAGCGCGCTGAATTGCAGGCGCGGCTGGGTGCGCTGGAGGAAGGAGAGGGTGGGCTTCCCGCAGAGGAGCTGGAGCGCATTCGCAAGGTCGAGGCGCTCTATGCGACCGAAACCACCAAGCTGAAGCGTGCGCGCGAGTCGCTTGCCGCCAAAACGCAGCAGCTACATCTTGTGCGGCGCAAGATCGACGACACGTCAACACGCGCCGAGCTGGTGCAGTACGAGCGGCGATTCCTCCAGGTGTACGATCAGGTTGCGGGGAACCTTGAGGAGACGCGGCGGTACTACACCAAGTACAACACGTTGTCGGACACGCACAAGTACCTCACCAAGGAGATCTCGATCCTCTCCTCAGTGGGCGCGCAGTACCCGAAGGTGGTGGGCAGCGAGTCGGGCAAGGCCGCGCTGCTCGAGCAGATGACGTCCATCGCCTCGGGCGTCCAGGACAACCTCACGCGCGCCTCCAAGAGGCACGCGGATGAGAGTGCGCGCCGCGCGGAGGCCGAGGAGGCGCTGAAGCGTGTGGCGCAGCGGCAGCGCGCCTACTTCAAGGCGGTGCGGGACTTTCAGGAGGAGTGTACGCGCAATGAGGAGCTTCTCGCAAAGGCGCCCAAGGCTCCGCCGCCGCCGCAGGCCACGCCTCCGGCGCAGGCGACTTTGCCGCCGCCACTGCCGCCGCCGCTAGTCGAATTGGCGGTCCCGCCGGCCGCGCCCCCGCCGCCAGCAGAGCTGCCATCGTTCGGATAGGAGCAGGGCGGAACGCCACCTGTTTTGAACTGCAGGTGCACGGCTGTCACGTGCAAAGTGGTGCGGGAAGGAGCAATGCAGCACCTGAGTCGTGCTTCACTGCGTGCCAGGCCACCTTGCGATTCCACTCGCTCCGCGCGCCACGCATGGACATGCAGCGCAGGACATATGGTGCAGATTGCTGTATTGCCGCGATACGCTGCACCGCTGTGCACTTGCCAGGTCCACACACCCACCACGCGCGCGCAAGCCCCCCGATTAGTCCGACATTTCGGCGTCGCTCCCGCCGCCGTCGTCGTCGCCGCCGTCGCCGCCCCTGCCTTCCTTGCTCGGGTCGTGGTCCAGCACATCCTTGATGGACCGCGCGAGCGCTCCGAAGGCCCCGCCGCCGCTCTTCGGCGCCTTGCCCTTCTTGCGGTCCGCCTTAGCCTTAGCCTTGGCCTTGTCCTTCTTCTTGCGCAGGAGCTCGGCCTCCTCGTCGTCGGAGTCGAAGTCGTCGTCGCCCTTCTTCGGCTTCTTCTTGTCCTTCTTGCTCTTCCCCAGCTGCCCCGCCTTCTGCAAGGCCTTGAACATGAAGGGACAGTAAAGACGCAGCTTTGACATATCCTCCTCGTCCACATCCTTGGCCTCTTTTTTGCGCTTGGACCGTGCGTTCATGCCCTTCTTCTCCGCCTTGGGCGTCACCGGCACGAGGCGCGCGTTTGACGCTTTCCGCACGTGGAAGCAATTCTGACACATTTTGACCTGCTCAGTGAGCTCGAGCTCTGGAAGCGTCGCCTTGAAGCCTGTACAGTCAGAGCAGAAGATCATTCCGCAGCAGCGGCAATGGTGCTTGCGGCGGAAGATGCCGAAGGCCTTGAAGCATGCCCGGCACTGGAACACCACTGGCTCAGGCTCCCAGAGCACCCCATACGCCTGCGCTTCAAAGTCCTCGAAGCCATCACGCGGCCCCTTGTAGGAGGTAAGTGCCGACTTGAAGTTGAGCGGGTTCGCGGCGAGCGACTTGAACGACTTGGCCAGGTGACGCTCCGCAATCGCGCGGTCGCAAACGGTCACCTCCTCCTTGTACCCGAGCTCGGGAATCTTGATTCGCGTTTTGCAGCACTTGGAGCAGAATACCTCCCCCGTGTAGTGGCACTGCACTTTCTGGACGTTGAAAAAGAGCGATCGCTGGCAACCCCGGCAGCGGCTTGCTGAGCCTAGCGGCACCCAGAGGTAGCGCTTTGCCTGAGCGAAGTTCTCCTTCATGAGAGCAATGTCCACCGCGATCACAAGCATGTTGCTGTCCAAGAAACGTTTGTCCCTGTTCCGTGCAAGCGCGGCGGGTCAGGCAAAGCCGAGGACTGGGTGCATGGCGAGCCAGCTTCTGTAGGGAGGAAGGGGGGGTGGTGCGTCTCGGTTTTCAAGAGAGGCGAGGTCGCGAGGGGAGGCGCCTCACCCGACCATGATGTCAGCTTTCTTTTTGAGCATATGCTTCCCCCAGCACCGTGCGACCTTGTCAAATGTCTGACACAGGTTTGCGCATGTGACGAATTGCTGTGCATGGTTGTCGAAGATTGAGAGTGCGAACGGAACCCGGGCGGACTTGGCCTCCTTGCTGCTCTGACCCGAGTGCAGGTACACAGCAATGTAGTTTGCATTTTTGTATCCATTCGGGTACAAGTCAAGAAACCACGGCAAGTCGCCGGTTGAAAATGATGCGCTTGATATCTTCTGGCCAGTCTTGAGGCGCGCGAAAGTTGACTTGTAGTTTTGCACCTTCCACACAAACCGGTGCCTGCCGTCCGGCATTATTCCCCAGTCCTCGATGTCGTGGGCAACCTCCTTCACACTGCTGATCTCGGCACCGATCATGATGGTGTCGTTGACGCAGTATGCCCCGCTCTGCATCCCACGAATGGAGATGAAATTGTTCTTGCCCCACGAGTGCACCTCTTTATTGAAGAGTTTGGAGAAGGTTGCCTTCTCCACTGGCTCTTTGGTCGCGGGGTTCAGAACAGATAGCGTGAAAGTAACATGACAACTCCAATCAGAGGTAAGCGCCTCGGGATTGGCCACGTTCAGGTACAGCGATGCATGTTCAGGCATGACGTAACCGCGCGGGTAGAAATCCAGCACCCACTTTGAGCCTCCCGCCGTTACCGCGGAGCTCGACACCTATCCTCCACGCTCGTCAGTGCATTGCTAAGCCCACAGACAGTATAAGAGATCAAGCGCAGATGATCGAGGGCTAGCAGGGCAGAGACCTTGTCTCCAAGCTGGAACTTCGATAACGACCCCACGACCCATTCGAAGCGCGTCGTCTCAGAGTCCACCGTGTCAACATTGCAAACCCGGTTGATCGCCGAAGGCATTGCCTTCGTGGCTGTCGCAAAGACACCGGCAGAAGAATGTCAGCAAGCTCAGTTGTGGCGGCTGAACAGAGCCACGCGCTGAGCTCGTCCTGACACAACTCTTCGAGGCAGGCTCTCTAATCCGAGTTGCCACGCAACTAGACCCGCGCTGCACTCGCTACTGATGGCTGTGCGGGGCAGGCATCCGCATTCAACTACGTCTGCGTTGTGACACTGAGGCGCTTGCTCCCGGGCGGGTCTGGTGACAACTTCGCGCTGCGGCGCGGTGCTACTTGGAGGACAAGTGTGCCTTTGCCCTATGAAGAGGGGAGTGATCGTAGGGTTGGCAAGACAAAAGGGTACGTACCTACGGCCGCGACTGCGCCAGAGATGTTCTTCTTGATCTTCTTCATCGCGGCGGAGACAGGCGGTCGCCCGCGCGAGCGCCGTACTCCACCCCGCTGACTCACCCGAGCTGCTCAAACCACAATCAAATTTCACCCCACGGACAGACGGTGAAAAATCTGGTACGAATCGAGCCTCGGCGATCTAGCAAGACCCGACGGGGGATGTGCGGTCCTGGCGATCTACACGCGTTCGGGAGAGGACTCTCTCTCTAGAGAGAGAGCTCAATCGTACTTCCCGCTCCCTTCGTGCTGCCACCGCATGTAATGTATAATCCAGCACACTTCACAACACCCGATGTATCCTAACACCGCCTGCGCACTCAAGAAATAACCTCCTTGCTGCCGAAGAGATATGAAAAGAACCCAGTGTTTCCTCCACGCGCGCGCAGCTGCGCCTTTCGCTCTGCCTCCTCCCGTTTTGCCTGCAAGTTGGGGCACACCCGTCACGGTCTGGTCCGGTAGGTTGCATCTCCAGGCCAGGGCTGGCGTGTTGGCGCAGACGCCGAAAGAGCGCTGACCTTTTTCTCGAAGAGCCGGTCGGCCGCCATCATTACCCGCCCCTGCGTCTTGCGCAGCGCCTTTTCTACATCTGCGCACCGCCAGCACAATACGCCGTCAGCCGCAGGCGGCAGCGCAGTTGGTGCCGGCGCGGGGCACGCGAGGCACATCTCACCGGGGCGCGTGAAGCCGAGCGCCATGAGCTCCTGGACGGGATTGGCGCCCGCGCCGAGCAGCTGCAGGCGCCCGCCCTCCTCCTCTATCGCGGCGGCCTCAGCCGCCGACAACGCCGTCGCTTCGTCGAGCGGGGTGTCGAGCTCAGGGTCGCCCTCGCGCGCCGCGAGCCACGCCACCGCGCCCTCGATCTCGCCCCGCGAGACGAGCAGCGCGCGCGTCGCGGCGTTCTCGCTGAAGCCCATGTCGCGCAGCGCTGCCCGTCTCTCCTCGTCCACGGCCAGCCGCTCCAGGACCACCCCGCTCGCCACGCGCGCGCGCCCCACCAGCCCGGCGGGATGCGTCGCGACGAGCGGCGGCGGGCCGTCGGCCACGCGCTCGAGCAACACCCCGAGCTTTTCCCACTCCCCGGCCTCGCCGTGCCAGCGGCAGAGCGCCAGCGACACGGCCGTCCCGGGCGCGCCGAGCAGCAGCTGCTGCACCTGCGCGGCGCTCAGCCCGCTGACCGCCGAGCCGTCGACCGCGGCCAGCACGTCACCCACCTCGCACCGCCCGTCACGGTCCGCCGCCAGCCCCGGCGCCACCGCGCACACCGCCACGTCACCGTGCGTGTTCGCCGCCACCTCCAGCCCGACGCCCACCATCTCCGACCGCGGCACGCGCGCGCCGCCCAGAACTGCGTCGCGCAGCGTCGCCGCCGTGCTCGCCGCCGCGCGGTTCAGCAGCGACAACACGCTCGGCTGCGCCCGCTCCGCCGCCGCCGCCGCCGCCGCCGCGTCGCGCGCCTCCTCAGGCGCGGCCGCGGTCGGCGGCCGGACCTCCGCGCGCGCCAGCTCCACGTCGAGGGCCTGCCCGCCCCGGCGCAGCCCCAGCACAACCGCGCTCCCCGCCGGGCCCCGGATCAGCTCCATCACCGCCGCCTTTTCCAGCTCCCCGACCACCCGGCCCTGCGCCCGCGCCGCCGTGAGCCCCGCGCCCGCCCGCGCGGGGGGGGCGCGCGCGCCGTCGCGCCCGCCTACCTGGATGGAGACGAGCTGATCGCCGGGGCGGACGAGGCCGCTCGTGGCGGCGGCGCTGCCGGGCGCCACCTTGCTCACAACCCAGCCGCGGCGGAGGTCCTGCGCGAGCGCGATGCCGACCCCTGCACGCGCCGGCGGGGTCCGAGCGCCCGGCGGGGCCTGCGCGCCTGGCGGGGCTGCGCGCGTCAGGCCTACTGCATCCACCTCCCCATCCCCCCTTTGAAAGACAAGGCTCACGGGCGACCCGACTGCCCCGCGCATCATCTGCGGCATCCCTCCAGTGGCTCCGTCAGCGAAGGGGAAACGGGGAGGGGTTCGCTTAGGAAGAAATGCAAGTCGGCAGTAGCACTCACTTGCGTGACTTCCAGCGCGCTTTTCCCGTAAACTAGCTGGTCGTCGATCTCAGTGACAATGTCGCCAACCGCGAGCTTGCCGCTTTCCTGACACCGCAACCGCCCGCCGGACCGTTCAGCCAATTTTCATGGCCGAGGCGCATATGCTGAGGCGATCTTGCTGAGGGGCACATCATGAGGCCTATCCAATCTGTCGCAGAAGCAGTAGGCGAGAGGTTGGTGGGACGCTGCAGCGCTGGGCCCGGCTGGCGGGAACGCACCGCTGCTGGCCAGCCAGGCGTGAGTCTGGCCACAACCAGTTGACCGTTTCTCGACCCAAGCGAGATCCCGATCCCTCCTACTGCCGAAGCATCATATACCGGCCCAAAATCACCTTGTGTCGCACCCCCCCGGGCCCTGAGAACGTGGGATCTGCCGTCGCGACGCGCCGCGGCGCCAGCCAGCCCCGCGCGCCTCTGTTGCAGAGCCCTGGGGCCAGGGACATCGGCCAGGCGGGGACCACCGGGCGCAGAAACACCGCCTGCGGGTGGAATGATGGCGTGCACTGCCGCGAGGGCAAGGACGCACCGCCATGTTTGGGCGCGGGCCGGACCGACCGCGGGTCGGCCGTCCGCCATGGTTGCGCCCCGCAAGCTTTACAAAGGCCAGGCCGTCTCACACTCTTTTGGGTTGGCTGAACAGGGATCATTTCCCCAGTGCCCCTGGTTGACTGATCGGGCTGCGGATTTCACGCTCATCTCCAGCCCGACATGTCCACCCCGTTGGGCAAGGAGAGCCTCGCCTTCTTCCTCAAAACCGGGTCTTTCGCATTTGGCATTGGCTACGGCACTGTCCGATGCTACATGCTGCAGCGTAAGGAGAACAGGATCCAGCGGAAGCAGGATGCTGCAGCAAAATCCAAGGCTGCGGCTGATGCCAGAAGGGCTGCGAAGAACCCGGCTCCCGCAGAGGGCGACTTCTTTGCGGATCTGTTCAAGGAAGAGGCGCCTGCAAAGTGAGAGTTTTAGTGGACAGGGTTGCGGGCGGATTATCGGATGCTGCCGCAGGCGTCGGAGCGGTTGCTCGCGGGAGCGTCGCGGGCCTGGGACACCGGTAAGTGTGGGAGGATATGTCGTCGGAAGACGGACACGCAGGCGGCGGCGCGAGGTCTAACGGGTGAGACAAGGTGGAATTATGCTCGCGGGTTGAGCGTTAGCGATTTGGTGTGTTGGGATAGCCCTGGACAGGGCCTTGGGGGGCTCTCGCGTTGCCGCACTGGTGTCCTGTGGATTGCCACTGGGCCGAGCGGGCGGCAGCAGCGCAAAGTAGTTGTGCTGCAGTGAAGGCTGCGATACTATGGAGTCAGTCGGAATTTTCAGGGGCCTGTGGTTTGACCAGAGACGCGCGCACTCCCTGGCCTTCTTGGATCATGCAGGAGTGCAGTGCTTGCGCGGCGCGTGCAGGTGCGAGCGCGCCCGGGCTAAAATCCATCTCGTGACCACCAAGGGTTCAACAGTTTGAGCCTGACTGGTTTTTCTCGTTGCACGATGGCGGGTCCGGCTTAAGGGGGCCTCAGCATGCGGTAGCTAACCAACGCGGCAGCCAGCCTGGCTCCAAACGGTTGCGACGAAAGATTTTGTGTTGGATCGTCCGAGACAAGCCCCGGGAGACTAGAAGCCACCTCGAGAGTGGAAGGCAGTTTGTGAGTTTTGTCGTTTCCTCAAGTGTTTTCATTGAGTATCTCGCACCTTTTTGCACTCTCACACACCACCGTTCCCGCCGAAGCGACCCATCCAAGCGAGTCCCACTTCGCAATATGCCAAGCAACACCGAAGCAGCCGCCCCTGACACGCCGCGAACACCAGCGATCTTAGAGTGCGGTACCACGCTCCAGATTCTCCTTGATGACTTTGGTGTAGTCGCCGAACGCCCGCTCGATTTTCTTGTTAAAGTGCTTGTTACGGTCGTTGATGTAGTCCACATCCGCCTCGACAATCTCAGCACGGCGCCGGGAGAACTTGGCACGGCGGTCCGCTGCATCCAGGAGGTCGTTGACCATACAGTCGAGCTTCTTCTCGGTTGGTTGGAAGCCGATGCCACCTGCAGCCAGCGAGTTGGAATCACGGTAGAAGTCCTCCTCCTCCTCTTTCTGCTTTTCGTACGATTCGATGTCCGGATTGGACAGTGCGATCTTAATACGCTTCTTGTGCGCCTTGTGCAACGAATCCTGGTTGAACACGTCCCATCCGAATGCAGCCTTCCCCTTTTCTTTCTTGGACTTTTTCTTCTCGATCCCCTCAGCCTGCTCTAGCGTGATGTTCCTGTGCGCGCCACCGGTGGGACGAGGCGTTCAGTCTGCATCCAGTGCTGGGCCGGGGGCAGCGCGTCTGCGCAACTCCTTGTGGGCGGGTGTCCGTACAAGTGGCGTGATTCCGTTTCCTCTTCGCCCTTGCCAACTTCCTCCATTTCTTCCCCCCCATCCCTGTGGAATCACGACACGCCGACCACTCAGCCTGGCTGTCCAGGGCGCACAAGGCACTCTACTGCACCCGCCCACAAGCATGGCGCCGGAAAGGCCGGCGAGAGCAAACGATCGATCCTTCAATCAGTGGTCATCGGACACAGGGAGTGCCATCAAGACTGACTGACGGGTAGAGGGTTTACGCACTTGCGCTTCTTCTCATTGCGCTGCTCCTGCAGTTCGCGCTGCCGCTTCGCTTCCCCAACGGGGTCCGCCGCTCGCCGTTTTTCTGCTGCAACTTCCATGTGGTTGAGCTTCCTTCCTTCGTTCTGCGTTGGAGGTTGCGGCACTTCAAATACCGGGCCCGTGCTGCAGGTCAGTGCCGCAGGGCTCTCTTGCACAAGCGAGACGGATTGGCCCGAAACCGCGAACCAGTTGCGCGTCACATGCACTGCTGTGCAGGCATTCAGACCGAGTTTTATGGAAAGGTATGGATTGTGGCCCACACGCATTTGCCTCGCGCAGTCCGGGTGAAGGAGGGGCGGGCACGCGTGCGCCCAGCAGAACACAATCGACGATCTGCAGCTCGCTGCAAACCGAGTGCGATCGAAACGGTAGGGTAAGTCACCATGCGCATTCGGAGCTCAAACAATTTCTGCTGCTTTGCCGTCATGGCCTTGGGTGCGCCATTTTCGCCAGCAGAGGCGCTCGCGCTTGACGAGCTACCTCCCTCCATTGTTAACAAGACGGGTACCGAACGCCTTCGATCACCTTCCTTTTTGAACAGCAAATTTATTCAACGTTGCCTCCCCTTGGCTTTGTATGCGGATTCAGCGCTTCGTGCATGGCTATGTTGTGCAATAGTGGCGGGTGTTGCGGTGTAAGGGCCAGAGCTTCCCACCAAATTTGCTGTGCTTCATCAAGGCGTCCCTCGCGGAAGTACACAAGCCCCAGGTTGCTTCGAGCGTCGACATGCTTCGGGTCGGCAACAAGGGCCGCGAGGTAGTGCCTCATGGCCTCCTGAAGCAATCGCGCTTCGACCGGGCCCATTGTTTGCTCGCTTCGCCCATCGTTCCGTGCATCAGCCTCCCACTTACGCCTGGAGGCCTGCGACGCTCGGTGCGCAAGGAGCCCGAGGTTGTAGCGAGGAGACGCGAGGCGCGGGTCAAGCTCTGCAGCGCTGCAACATCACCCCGCCGTATGTCAGATATCAGCCGAGGTTTCGATCAAGATACTTGGAACTAGTAATCGTGCGGGAACAGCGAACAGTGAGGGCGTAAAACCGGCGAAGGAGCTGAGTGGCCTGCTCTTGGTCAGCAAACGGTAGGGAGGAGTCAGCAAGTAGCATGCCGAGGTTGCTCAGGGCCACCACCTCACCCGCATCCACGCTGCACAATGGGCTGTCGGTGAGCCAGGGACAGATGATTTCGGGCAGTACAGGTAGTTAAAAAAAACGGCAAGGCAGCGCAAAAATATTGAGTGAGGTGGCGAGCTGCTACCCAAGCGCCGCCTCAAAGGCTCGGATTGCGCCAAGCGCGTCGCCGCGCTCTCGCAGAGCCACGCCAAGATTGTTCCAACCGCGGGTGTGATCCGGATAACGTTCAACGACCTCATTCCAGGCGCGGGCAGGATCACTCGCGACGGCGTTGCGCTCCCGTGAAAACGCTATATACGCAGCCGCTATGGCGGCGAGAATAGCGTGCCTTTCCCCGAGCAACCTGTCCTGTTGACGGGGCGAGAGGAGCAGCAGCGCGGGGAGAGCGAGGAGCGGCGCAATGGCGGCAAAATAGGCACGGCGCTCGGCGAAACAATCAGTAGTGGGGACGAAGGATGAGGAAGGTGCGAGAGAGACGAGAAACCAGCCCCATGCTGCGATGAACGCGTCGGCCCTGTGCGAGCTCGCGCGCCTTGCCAGCAGCAGCGCGAGCAAACTCCCCGCAACAAGCACCTGCGTCGCCCGTGCGCTCAGTAACAATGATGCTCTTCCGTTTGCATGTGGATTCAGTCTCGGCGGCAATGCGGGTGCCTGGAGCACACGCCTTGGCACGCGGCTCGTGGGGAGGTTTGCCGGGTGCGGTACCACGGCAGGCGCAACGATGAATCGGACGGGCTCGCGTTGGAGGGCGCGGGGGTCGAGCGCGTGGTCGAGAGCCATGCCGCACGGGAGCAGCGCAAGCTGCGCGTAGCGCACCACGGCGAGCGGCTGCGCGGAGAGGTACGCCCCCATGCCCCACACAACTTGCCCACCCGGGCCGGGCTGGGCCTCAAGGTCAAACCCCCCTGACCGCGCGCCCAACACCACCCACCGCAGCGCGAGCAGCAACCCGCCGAGCACGCATGATAGCAGCACCCCGCCCCAGCCAGCCCGGGCGTCCGCACTCGTTCCGCGGCTGTGCGCGCGGTGGAGGAGCCAGGTGAGGCCTGCGCGCAGCATGGGCACGGCGAGCGCCGTCTGCTTGCTCGCAAGCGCCGCGCCCTGCCACGCGGCCGCGGCCGCCTCCGCCCGCAGCGCCGCACCCAACCAGACTGTCCCCGCTGAGCCTGCCCGGGGGGTTGCTGCGTGCGCGCGCGCGGCGCCAAGGTGGCTGCAGAGGCAGCGAAGGGTGAAGAACGCAGCGAACACGTCTGCCCTCCCGTACACGTACGTCGCGGTCCTGCGCCCCGCGCCCCGCTGTTGGAACCCAGCACACCTGGCACGCGCAGCACCGGGCACGCTGAAAGGGGAGGTCCCCACCCGACCGAGAGTGGCGCGCACGCCCAGAGGATGCAGCCCCACTCAACCCAGCGATGGTGGTTGGGCCACGCGCAGCAGCCGGCAACCTCGCATAGAAAACGACGAAGTTGCCACGCGTTGCACACATGCACCAAGACCTGCGAAGCCCGCAAAGCCCAGAGTGCCAATCAGCCACTCGGGTCGTGGGCGCAATCGTAATTTTCTCGGCTCCGGGTAAGTACAGAATGGGCAGCACACATTGACAGCGCGGAAGTGCCAAGGGCTGGGGCCAAGAAGAACATAGTTCAGCGCATAGGAGAGGAACACCAGTGGACGCGACGGATCATTGCGCCGAACATTTTGAGCCGCGTTGTCAGCATACGGATAAACCAGCGCTGCGGGTGAAAGGGAGCGGATGTCGGGGTTGTCGCGAACTTTGCTCAGGTCGTCCAGCAGAAATGGAGAAGAAAGGCTGTTCGAACAGGTCACAAACACCACCTGTGCCCAGCGTGCATCATCAGAGGGGCATCAAGCTGCCCGGGCATGACCATCCGCTAGAAAAATCTCGGCTGCGTTCGGGGTCAAAGGATGGCCGGTGTCACCGCCCCGGCAGCTGCTGCGAAAACTACGTCATCCCATTCACCCCGTGGCGCTAGGCGCCACCACACAGACACGCCAGCCGCTAGTTTCCCCCCACGCCCAGGTTGTGGACCGGAACGCCCCCCAACCGCAGTATCCCTCTTCATCGTCTCTTGCCCACAAAGATTTCCACCGACAACAAATTCCGCTGACACCTATAATAAATCTGAGGCTGTGGGGCAACCGGGCCCTGTGTGGAGGTGCTTGCCGCAGGCGGCTGCGGCATTTAGGACCAGATGGTGGGCATGAAGTGTTTTCGCAGGGCGCTGACCAGCTTAAGCGTCGCCTTCGCGCTCCTGCACGTCGCTGCACTGGGTGTTGCAGGCCTCCCAATATCGCAACACGATCGTCATGGAGGTTTGGGTCGGGAGAATCCTGCACCACTATCATCGATTCTTGAACAGCACCCGGAGCGAATCACTTTTGACGTGGAGAGGGTGGCGAGGCATGAGGGCATCCTGCAGGTCAGTTGCCCACCGAGACGATGGACCTCAACTCCTTCCTTCCTGCTCTAATGCACGCTATCATCCATTAATCAGGCAATTCCACGGGAACTTGAGCGGTCAGGCGACTTTGTGTCGCTGACCTGGTCGAAGCTTCCGCCAACAGCACAGGGGTATACAATCGGGGTGTACCTGGCAGGGGAGGATGTGACCAAGGTCTGGATGCATCCCTGAGATCCTCAAACAGGTGCATGTGGACGCAGCAGTTGACGGGTTGCCTGTCTGCTGCAGGTTGCCCCAATCAAGTACCTGCCGATTGACCGTGGCCAGGAGGCTGGCGACTCTGCATCTTTTCAGCTCGTGAACATGCGAAATGCAGTGGTTTTCATTCTCTTCGAGGGCGACATCGACCACCCTGCTGTTGTCGCCAGGTTCTGCAAGCAGCGCCGTCCCGCAACGTGATTTATGCGTGAGACAGATTGTGAATTATTTTGAGTTGCCGGCAGGTCCAACGAGGTTTCGTGGAAGAACCCAACGGAACCGACTGGTGGGCATCTGGCATTGGGCAAGGACAGTGGTTCTATGATCATCTCGTGGGCCAACGCCCGCGCCGCAGAGGACCAGAGCGTGCAGTTAGGATTCATGCGCGGCCAGTACAACCGCACAGTTGCGGCGGGACGTGCAGCCTACTCGCAAGCAGACCTCTGTGGGCCGCCTGCGACCACAGTGGGGTGGCGCGACACCGGCGCGCACTTTCACGCCGCCCTCGCCGACCTTCCACCTGGGGCCCAGGCACGGCCCTGCGACTGCCCGTGCGTCCATGGCGCCGTGTATGCGCCTCGGTCAGTGCGTGGTGGCGCGCCGCGACCGTGTGCCTCTGAGCCCGTGTGGATGAAATCAGGTGCACTACCGGTACGGGAGCGAGGCGGGCGGCTGGAGCGCAGAAGAGGCCTTCACCGTAATGGACCCCAGCGTGGAGCGCGTCACGATGGTGGCGTTCGGGGACATGGGCGTGCACCACTCCGACGCTTCAGTCCAGCACTGGGACTCGCCGCAGTCGCGCAACACAACGGATGCGCTGCGGGCGCGGCTCGACGCTGGCGCGGGCGACGCGGGGTCGCTCGTGCTCCACTTCGGGGACGTGAGCTACGCGGTCGGCTACGCGTCGCAGTGGGAGCACTTCATGAACCAGATCGAGCCGGTGGCGCGGCGTGTGCCGTGGATGGTGGCGGAGGGCAACCATGAGCGCTGCTGGCCAGGCACGGGCTCGCGTGGGGAAACCGACTCGGGCGGGGAGTGCAGCGTGCCGTTCCGAGCGCGATTCCCGATGCCGTGGAAGGACCCCAGGGCACCGTGGTACTCTTTCGAGCTCGGGAAGATGCACGTCGCCGTGCTCGCGACAGAGCTCGACGCGCCGGCGCAGAATGCGTGGCTTGCCGCGGACCTCGCGGCCGTCGACCGCGCGCGCACGCCGTGGGTGGTCGTCGCGACGCACCGCCCGCTGTACATCTCGAGCACGTCCACGGGAGGGGTGTGGGACGACCAGGACGTGGCTGCAGTGCTCCGCGCGCAGCTCGAGGCGCTGCTTCTCCGCTACGGCGTCGACCTCGTCCTTTCCGGACACCACCACTCGTACCAGCGCACCTGCCCCATCGCGCACGGGCGGTGTGTGCCGCGCGGCGCGGGGGGGGTCGTGTACGTTGTCGCGGGGATGGCGGGCTTCGGGACAACGTTCAACGTGCAGGAGCCGCAGCCTGAGGTCTTTGAAGTCGTGGACGTTGAGCATCATGGCTTCACGACGGTCAGCGTATCTGCTGACTCCCTGGTCCTTCGTTACTACGGCGGCTCTGATGCAGCCCTACTCGACACACTTGAACTCTCCAAGAATCCAGGGGGCGGTGGGCGCTGAGCATGGACGAGCATGCAAGCGGCCCAGGCAGCATGCGACGCTGTACTAGGCACTCCATGTGCGCGATGCTGGGGAGTGAACTCTCCTCGGCGCTGTGCCCGTCTTTTTCTGCTTGCCGGAGCCTAGCACCCACTGCGGCAGATGATGTACAAACCCTGATTGTGCGCATCCAGTGCTAGGATCGCGTCTTCCCGCGGCGGACCGCTCTACGTTCGCGCCTGCTGCCGCAGACCCCGCAATCAGCGCCAAGCCGGTGCACGTCGGTACAAAAACTCCCCGCCGCAAACGTAGCTGAGATTCGCCTTGATATCCACATTCCACTGAGACGTTGATGCCGGGTTCAACTGCAGCTTCTCGAGCTACGGACCAGCCTCTGTAAGGCCAGCCCGAAGCGAGGCGCCGAGGAGCGCGCGGCGGTCCCCATGCCAGGTCAGGATCAATTTTTATTCGTTGATTTCCGCATCGCTACGCGATTTCGTTTGAACAAAACATTGCTAGAACGAAAATGTCGGCGGAGCACTGGGATCATGATACCTCACAGCTGGCGAAGGCCCCGGCAGACCTTGGTGGAGCTCGATGTGCGCCCAACCTGCTCCCGGCAGAAAATATCCGAGGAAAAGAAAATGTGAAAACCAAAATACCCTGTTCACTTTTACATCAGTCAATGTTGACTAATCACAAGTCAATATTCCGCCCCAGACCGCTTTTAGCTCTCCAGCACAGGAACATCATGGCCGACCCGGTGAGTTCCCTCACATCGCCTCCGTGCTGATTGCACCTCTACCCTACGATCGCTTCCGAGAGATTCTACACAGGCCAGGCAGCTCCTTTATTAGCTCTCGGTTTCGGCGGATGGTCCCGACTGTGGGGGATAGTGCTCCCGGTGCCTGCTGTGGAATCGTGTAGTGGGGGCGGGCGGGCTGGCGAGTCGAGGCGGATTGCACGTCCGGTTCATGGCACCAGGCCGGGTCAAATGTTGGTGGCAGTGGTGTTGGCGGAGTAGGTGTGTGGACAGTTCTGCGTAAGCATCTTCGGCAGCACTGGACGCATACTTTTCTAAAACAGTGAGGCGATGCTTGGCCAAGCAGCTCTCGAGCTCGCTCCGCCTGGAAGCACCGCTGGTTCCGTGCAAGACGGGCTCAGCGGGAAATGTAGCCTCTCTACGGCACCAGTGTCTGTGGTGGATCGCTGTGGTGCGCATAGCAAGCCAAGGGCTGGTGTCGATGCGAGAAGCGGATCGTCGCTGATTCCCTCCTTCCTGTTTCTTGACGCAGGTTTCGTTCCCCGAGGATTTTCCTCAGTCGGTGAAGCACTTCCTGTTCATCACCGCACTGGGCATGCTCATCGGTTCGGCGGTTTTCGTCTACCTGGGCCTTCAGCGCTCCAAGTCGTCGACGGCACACACCGCTGTCTTCCTGGCTGCTGCTGTGTCGTGTATGTCGTACTACAGCATGGCGACTGGCCTTGGGGTTGAGTACAAGACGGTGGATCAGTCCCCGCGTGTGATCTTCCTCACTCGTTATATTGACCAGCTCGTGACCTCGCCCCTCGTGCTGCTTGTGCTGGCCAGCCTGGCCAAGTTTGAGAACTGGGGAGTCGCGTCCCTCCTCGGCACCCAGGTACCATTCTGCCTCCACTCACTCACCCCGCGCGGACTTTGCTCGTTCCGGCAGATTACCCACAGGTTGGGGCAGGCGTCATCGTGCACAGGTGTGATTCGATGTTTGACACCTGTGTGCTGTGCTGCAGATTCTGTCGACGCTGGCGGCGCTCTGCGGGGCGCTGGTCGTTGCCCCCTTCAAGTACATGTGGTGGTTTGCCTCCGCTGGTCTGGCCATCCTGGTCATCGCGCAGCTGCTGGCAACTCTGGAGGGTGCGAACGAGAACCGCAAGAATCTGACGTACATCACGATCGCGTGCACGTTCATCTACCCGCTGGTGTGGCTGCTCGGGTCGGAGGGCACCGCTGCGCTCGGCCTGTCGCAGGAGGTTGGCCTTGTGGCCGTGACTGAGCTGGCGGGTAAGCTCGGGTTCGGCCTGTACCTGCTCTTCAACTTTGAGGCGGCGTCGGGCGAGTCTGAGGACGGGGAGGCGCTGAACCAGCAGTCGCAGCAGTACGTTTAGACGCGCGGCGTGTGGTGGCTGGTGGGGGTGGAGGAGATAAAGATCCTCCCAGATTCCGTGGGTTTGTGGGATTTGCTTCGCTCCTCGCCGACCGTTTCCCCATACACTGTGGTAGGCGCTTGCACCCACAGACAGCTCAAAACGTGTGTGTATAACTTCAGTTCGCCTCCATCACGATTGCCACTCCATACAAGTGCACGCCGTCGTAGGTGAGAGCTTCGCCTTGTGGAAGCACCAACACCACATGAACCGACTCACACTGTTCATCCTGTCTCAGAGCGCAGCAGGATCGTGTGAGATTGCTGGCAAACCCATTACGCGAGTAGGGGAGCTATTTCGGCGAACGCCTTGTGGCATGCTGCGTTCTCGGCTTCGAGGACCTGTTTGCAAGGCAACACTCAGTCACTCTTCCAGTACTGAAAGAGGACACTAATCCATGTAAGCGCAAGCATCACCGATGCAGGGACACAAGCTGGACGATGCCACGCAGCGTACCTTGAGCGCCTCGACGATGGGCGGCTTGGTTAGCAGCTCGCTGTCAAGCATCGTGTGCATGATGGAGGCCATGAGACTGGGTGCGTGGGGAATGTCGATGGCGATGTCAGGCAGATCGGCCATCACGGAGCACATCCCAGCCGAACCGTCTCCCGGCTCCATCACCTTCCTGTCTATCAGTTCCGCGAACATGTTCCCCATGAGCATCGCCTCCTTGTCCCCCGCATCCATCGCCATGAGAAGCCCGCGCCGCACAACCTCCTGGTTGACTTCGTGGACGGGAAATTTCTCGTGCAGTTCCAGGACACACTCAACTGCTTCCTCCTTATCGTGGATACACAAGTACTCCTCAAGAATCGACCCAACCTTGGCCTCGCCCTCCTCGTTCAGCAGCATCTTGCTCTTCTCCGCCTGCTCCTGCTCCTCCTCGGACTCGTCGTCGTCGTCGTCGTCTTCGTCGTCGTCATCGGAACTGTCTTCCGAGCCAGAGCCATCCGAGCCCATCAGTGCCGCAAAACCGCCAGACGTCGATGCGATCCCCTTTGAAACCTTTTGCGGAGTCCCTGGGGCAAGCGCACGTGTGGGAGACAACGGCGCCTCCTGCTGCTGCTGCTTTTTGCCCTTGCCCTTGCTCTTCGGTACCACAGTGCCGACTTGAGACCAGCCATCATCTTCAACAGCCTCCTTGGCCTTCTTCTCGTTCTTCTTGCGCTCCTTCTTCTCGCGCTCCTTCTTCTCTTTTGCCTTCTCCGCGTCCTTGTCGGTCTTCTTCTTCTCTGTGAACCGGTTCTCCTTGTCCACCTCCTTCTTCACCTCATCCATCAGCTTCGGGCCTTCCTTGGCATTGCGCGGTTTCCAGTTGTTGGCGCGCAGGTCCTTGAGGTCCAGAAGCATGAACTTGAAGCGTGATGACAGCTTCTCGTCTTCGGCGAGCTTATCCATCTCCTCGAAGTAGCTGTCCATTTTGGGCTTGTCCTGCTTTTCCACAAGCAGCCCAACGCCCTCAAGAAGCTTGCACAGCGGCTGGATCGCGTCCGATTCATCCTGGGCGAGCACTAGCAATTTCTCCGCAAAGTTATAGACTTCCTGCACCGTGACCATACTCAACTTGAAGAGTTCGCCGATGAATTCTACGTTACCCATATTTCTTTGCCGTGCCTTGCGTTGTGCTTGCTCCTTGTCTTCCTTAGAGAGGTCTTCGCTACCCTCCGGAAGCTGCCCCATGTTCTCGAACTCAGACCGGCACTTGCCAATCAGCACCTCTTTGAAAGACAGCACACCCATCTCGTCCGAGCACTCGGGAAGGTCTCTGGCGAGCTTTTCGCACATCTTGGCGTACATTCCGATGAAGGTCGGCTCGAGCACCGCTTTGTCGTACAAAATCACAACGAAACCGCGAAGGAGCGAGGCATTATTGATTCCGCACTCGAGGATATCCCCATAGAGCTTCTCGAACTTTTCGAGCGTGAGCTTGTTCAGCACGCCCTTCACCGCCTTGAACACTACCGCCTCCGACTCGGTCGGCTTTGATGGCTTCCACCGGTTCTCACTCATCTCAAGGGCCTGCACCTCAATGATCTTGCCCGTGCGGTCGCGCAACGGCGCATCCTTGTTGTTCTTACCCCGCCCGCTCTTGGGCGTGCCCGGCTGTCCATCGCCGCGGCGGCCGCTGCGCGGCGTGCTGGCATCTTGAGAGCGTGCGGGCATGTCCTTCTCGGGATCAAGCTCGGGGTTCTCTTGCAACACCCGCTTGAAGTCAAGGAGCTGCGTTAGGATGGTGGCGTGTGCCTTGCGCTCCAGGAGCGCCTTGAGGTCGTACTTGCTCTTTGGTATGATGATCTCCCGAGGGGGGAGATCCACCTTGGGCAGCGCCACCGGCGCCGGACGCTTCGCCGCGAGGGCAGGCGAGATCGGCGGCGGCGGGCCCGGCGGTGCAGCAGCCGCCGGCTTGGGCGGCGGCATCGCCGCTGCGGCCGCGGCACTGGTCGGGGCCGCGGTCGGCGCAGTGTCGGTGGCCTTGCTTTTGACGGACTGCTTCGCCGCGGGAGGCTCGGCAGCCTTGGGCTTCTCTGGTACCGGGGTCGGGGCCGGGGCCGGGGCCGGCGGCGCCTTGGCCGCCATCGATGCCCAGGACTTGGCAGCGGGAGCTGGTGCTGGCGCTGCTTTCTTCTCAGGCGCAGGCTTGCCAGCCGCGGCCGGCTTAGCAGCGGGCTTGGCGGACTGGACAGTCGTCGCGGGCGGTCCGAGGTCGCCCCCGGGAACCCCAGGAATGAACTCAGGAGCATTCGCCGCCCTCTGTAGGGGCGAGGGCAACGCAGCCTGCATTATTGGGTCGTGAGTTAGCGTGTCTTGCCGCTCACAGGGGCGGACGGAAGACAGATGGCCATCAGTTAGCCCAACTGACAGGGGCTGCGGCTGAAGGACCGAACAATTGCCCGGTAACTACAAACAGTCCGTAGCAGGACAATTCGCAACATCCGAAAGTAAAAACAAGGCTGAAATACACGAAATAGAATGAGCGAGGGTCTGTAAAGGGGGGTTGGTGACCGGCTTGGGTACGCCATTCATAGCAGGGGAGGCGGCCGGCGGCGCTGCCTGTGCAGGGGCGGGCTCCGACGGCGTCGCAAACCCCCTACCAGGCACGAATTCGGCAGCGCCAGCATTGAAAGAGAAGGCGTTCGGGTTGAGCCCCATTTTGCTCGATGACTCAACCAGAACCCGTCAACAGCTCCCCCCAGAGGCCGGCGGCCGACTGCTCGCAGCGGCCTCCGCTCAGAACCTGAAGAGCCAAAGTCCGCCTCGGGCGTCAAGCTCACAATATACATTGGCTATCAAAACACTACAAAGAGTCTCCCGAGCCGCTGGTTTGCGCACTGCATGCCAAGGGTCACACTCTCCGCCGTGGTGCAGCCCAGGGGGACGGAGCACCACGTGCACACGAGACACCGATTTTGGGCCCATAGGATGGGCAAAAGATTGGCACTTACCTGATGATAAGCCTTTGCGTGACCCCTCGCAGTCGCGTGTCCGTTTCGTGCCTCCAGTCGCCCTGAGACGGCGGGCTGTCACAAGTCAGGCCAGCAAGCAAGGCACTCGATACCTGCCCTTGGGAGCACAGCCCGCGAGGCACTGCGCCGCACATGCTACGGCAATTTCCTGTGAAACCGTGATGCTGCTGCACTTGGCGAGCGCAAACGGGCCCAATCGGCTCTCTACAAAAGAGAGCCAGCCCATTGTGACTGCAGCCCCCTAACACACGTGGCGGTCCGTGTTTCCGCCAGCAGAGCCCACCCACCGAAACCGACAGCCGACTTGAGAGCTAAAACTGAATCAAAATCGCCCATTGTGGTGGGCTAGCTCAGTAGGGTTCGACCAGGTTGAGCGGAGGTCGTCTCCCGGCGTAAGCGCTCTGCCGCGTAGTAGCACCACACGCACGACCGATGATTCTTTCCACCCCAGCCTCCCTACTGTTCCCCCTACCAGTACCCCTAGTATAGATGAAAATTGAGCCAATTCGGGGTTGTAAAATGTTTTCACTTTACGCGAAAAGCATTTATTCGCATTTTTTTCGCTGTTTTGACATGTCAAATTTGGCGATAGGGCCCGAGCCTTCCGCAGCGAGGGGCTGGACTCTGGGGCATGATTCATTGTACACAAAAACAATAACCAAACTTCGCTTGTTCTCACACTTGACAACCCTCACTGGCATCCTCTCTCACTCGTATCGCCTGGCGCGTGCGCCAGATGAGCGCCGAGGACAAAACCATCAGCGCACCCGGAAGCACCCATGTCCACGTCATGACCCCTGCAGTGCGAAAATCGTGTCAGGAACGCACGCATGCATGCCCCTTCAACTCCTCGGGACTGCGCTTGCCTGTCAGGTCGCGCATTAGGCCCCCCAGTGGCGGCGCGAAGAGCACGCCCGGCGCTTGTGCGGCCGCGGAGATGCCGAATGCCAAGGAGATGTTCCTGAGACCAACCTGCCAGAAAGTGTAGGCTGAGAATACTTAAAAATGGTGCACGTCGCGAAAGTGGCGGTGGAGCGCACCAGCTGGATGACAATCGGCCCGATGAGCGTGCATGCGCCGCCCGAGAAGAAGCCGAAGAGAAACGCATGCGCAAGGAGCAGCCAGAATGCGGGCGAGAACACGCCGAGCATGAGGATCGCACTCCCCGCTACAACCATGGAGCTTTGAAAAAGCAGAAGCTCCGGGATACGCTGCGAGAGCAACGCCCAGCGCGTGAACAGAATGCAAATCCGGAGCACGGGCTATCTGACGGCGGAAAGCACTGCCCGGGAGTGGCGCAGGGTCAAAGGGTGCAGGGTCCCTGGGCGCACCTTGGTAAGCCGCCCAAAGGCAATGCGGCCCACGGTAGACGAGAGGCCCGTGAGGGTGACCACGGCCGCGGCCTCGTCGGCGTTGAGCGCGCCAGCGCCGGTCGCGAAGACCGTAATATACGTGGCGGGGACATAGATGCATGAGGAAAGCACCAGCAGCGAGAAGGAGAACGCAGCAAAGCCAGGCTCGCGCAAGATCTCTCCAGCGGTCAGTTCCCGCTCCACTGCGGGCCCCATCACGACTGCCAGCACCACGCTGTGCGGTTCTGACCCAGCGTCGCTGACCACGGAGTCTTTCCGGGGCGAATCGGAGCTGTTGTCGATCACATCAACGGAGAGCGGGCTTGCAGTGCTGTTGATCAAAAGGGGCGCCGGCGAGGCAAGGTCCAAGCAGACCTCCCCTTGTATCACAGCAAACCCAATCTCGGCTTCGGAAACTTCACCGTGAACGCTGGACTCGACCGCCGGTTCCAAGGGCGTGTAGGACACACCGCTTTCGAGGTCGAGGCAGGCCTCCCCTTGTATCACAGCAAACCCAATCTCGGCTTCGGAAACTTCACCGTGAACGCTGGACTCGACCGCCGGTTCCAAGGGCGTGTAGGACACACCGCTTTCGAGGTCGAGGCAGGCCTGCCCTTGTATCACAGCAAACCCAATCTCGGTTTCGGAAACTTCACCGTGAACGCTGGACTCGACCGCCGGTTCCGAGGGCAAGTATGGCACACCTAAAGCGACCGCGGCGAGGTCGTGGTAGGCCTCCCCTTGTTGCGCAGTAAAACCAGATTGGACTCGGGAAAATTCGCCGTGAATGCTGTACTCGATCGCCGGTTCCAGTGGCACAGCACTTTCGATTAACGGGAGGTCGTGGTAGGCCTCCTCTTGTTCCCTATCTACAGCGAACCCAGCTTCAGCGTGGAGAAAATCCTTTTCTGTGCCACGGTGAACGCTGCAATCGACCGCCGGTTTCCAGGGCTCAGCTTTTTCCCCATTCGACAAGGGCGGCTCGACAGGATACATCACGCAAGCGGCCAGAAAGTTGCCCAGACTGGAAACGAGCGCGATCCAGCGCGTTGAGGTTCGCCAGCCGTGCGATTGGATCAAGAAGTTGCTCAAGAGCCCCATCATCATCATGCCAATTCCACTTCCAGAGACGGCGAGTCCTGTCGCAAACGCTCGGTTCGAGCTGAAGTAGCGCGAAATGCCAATCATTGCTGGCGCCCATGTGAGTGCGTATCCAATTCCTACAACCAAACCGTTTGTGACATACAGCATCCACATCTGCGGAACGAAAGAAGACAGTACGAGCCCTCCCCCAAGTAGAAGTGACCCGGCTTGCATGACAACTCGCACTCCGAATTTGTTGACCAGGGCGCCCGCGGGGTAGGACCCGGCAAGCATCATTGCCGCCGAGATGGAACCGACCAGCGAGATGGTCGCAGAGTCTCCCCCAAGCTCAGAGTCGGCAACCAGCGCGTTGAAGAACACAGAGAACGCATACTGCGACCCCATGACTAGAACATGCACGACAAAGCACGAGAACGTGACAACCCATCCCCAACCTCCGTCCGGCGCTGTGTCGTAGTATCCCGATGACCATCCACCGTGGAACATAGTAGCCTTTGGCGCGGCCTCACTTACCGCGCTACGCCGTCTGCGTCAGCTGCAAACACTGGTGTTTCCGTCGTGGGGGAATGTCCCGATTGGGTTGCTCCCCTAGAATATTCCGTGAATCTTTGTGCAAGAAGAGAAGAAACCCGACAAGGACCCATACTGTGCACATGCCCCTTTTTTTCTCGAAATCCGGAGGGGGGCCCGTCATGCGACAGGAGTTCGGTGCAGGAGTCCGCCCTGGTCCAAGCATGGACCGAGCGGCAATGCAAGTACCCGATCAGAGCAACGCAGAGGAACGCCAGGAGGAGCACTGGGATGCAGAGTCATCCGCCAAGCGAGACGGGTTAGTTCACGGCAGAATTTTCTGCTCTCAAGCACCAGCTAGTTGCAACTGGAAGATACTCAACATCTGATTTTAAACAGGCATCTGCGACGGCTCATACGCTGCAAGTGGGATCGTGTGGCGGCGACCCCGTGGGGTATCCTTTGTTTGCCGTACTTCCCGGACATTGGGGCCCTGCTATGTATGCCCAGGTGGGTGTAGGAAGCCTTTGTAAGCACCTTCGAACCTTCGAAGGTGCGTATTCGGGACACGGGGACTGATCGAGCGCGTGGCCCTCGGCAGGGACCAAGTACAAGGTAGGCTGCACAACATGATGTCGAGCTTGTCGATGGTCTACGGGCTGGTCTTTTCGGGCGTAGCCGGAAGCGCGCTGAGTCCTTTCGAGGTGGCAGACTGGGCCGAAGGATCGACCGAGCGTTTGCTGGCGAACTTCTACAACCTGGCGGCTAGTCTGCAGTTTTCAATCTGCATCGGTGGTGTGCTCTTCACCACGTACTTCCTCGTGTTCATCAACACCCAACCAGATACCGTGATCTTCAAATGCGTTTCCAACTTCAACTTCACGATTGTGTATATGTACTTGATCTTCTACTCAACGTACCTACTGCTCGCGCAGCTCTGCGCCATAGTTTACATTCGAAGCGATCCAGAATGGGCCTGGGCAACGATCGGTATCCTTCTCACTTTTTTCCTGGTTCTTTTCAATCACTGGATTTATGCCATGCGCGACGCATTCCCCATTGCAAGCTTGCACTTCATGCCTGCATTCGCTGCGTTGTCCTTCAACCCACATATCGCTCTCCAATTATTCGGCCGGAGATGGACTCAATTCAAGCGAAGTGCGCAGCATACGGCCGAAGTCATGATCCAGGAGGCGGGCAACAACTTTGGAAATGATGTCGTAAACAAACTCCGCCGCGATGTCTCTCATGAGCAGCTTGCACACCAGGCGGGTGCTGATGGCTCGTCTCCGCCGGTGCGAAAGAAGCACAGCTCACCGCGAGACATTCGTGTCGTACCCGAGGGCACAAACGCGCTGAGTGAATCGGGCAAAGAGTTGGCAGCGGTGCTCAAGAATGCTCTGGCACATTCCTCGCCGGATCGGCGCGATCACATCATAAACGGCTTGCTCATCGAAGAGCTCACCGTGCCGCGATTACTGGCGATGGCGAAGCTCAACATTGTCGTTCTCGACTCGGCCTTGAAGACCGACAATATGCGCGTTCAGATGCTCACGGGCGAGCGCTTTGCCATCATCGAGACGATCTGTGCAATGGCGAGTGGGACAGCTTCGGCTGCGCGAGAAAAAGGACCAGAACAGTAAAGATCTCGAGTTAGGGAAGATGTTGTGGTGCATGTCCAAACAACGACGAGTGGGGAGATGTACAAACCCTCAGCCATCTTCACTGCACTAAGGCGCTACGTTGGGCGCTACAATACAGAGATCCCTGAACCCTAAGCCCCCTTTTGAGACACCGTTGCACATACATTCGCGCGACGCCGAAGCGGACACCCTTGCCCGCTTGACCTTGTTGCCGAGTGCAACGGCTACCACGAAGCGTGTCTGTTTGGGCAGCAGTGCCATGCAGCCCAACTCACTCTTTCTTGAGGTCTACTTCCCGCGCTGCGGGGCTGGCGCACGATTATTGTGACGCTCGTCCCAGTCGGGCCCACCTGCGCGTCACGAAGGGGCCATGGCCGATTCAGCCGGGCAAGCCAGGCGCCGGGATCGCATTGTGCCAACGGATGCCCAAAGGGTGAAGCAGAATAAAAAGGAAAAGGGGGGAACTTCGATCCTGGTGGTGCGGACTCCATGGCCTCGAGAAGGCGAGCGACAAGCTCTGCTTTGTTGCCCGAGACGGGCCGCCCGTGCTCCTTGAGCAGTTCTTTCAGCTGCGCAAGCTTGAGATCTCCTACGACCGAAGGGTGGACGTACGTCGAAATCTTGCTGACCCCCTCGTCCTGCCGCATTCGACCATCGCCTCCGCCCCGCGAAAAGCCCCCCCCGACACCGTACCGCCCCTCGTCACGCCCGATGCGGCCTTCTGCAAGGACTCCGTTGGTGACGAGATGCAAGTTCGCCCCTCGAACCTGCATCACCTCAGGCCCAACCTGGCGGATGAATGACCGCAGGTTCATGTACAGATCCTTGACCATTTCGAGAGCGTTAGCATCTCCCACCTTGCTCGCCTGGAGGTAGCGCCCAACATCCCGCAGTGTCTGTACACCTTCGCGCTTTTCGAGACACTCCACGACGATTTCCTGCAGCGCGAACTGCGCCTCCTCGTCCACCTCCACTGGCGACGAGCGCCCGAAAGGCATCTGTCCCGGCGGGCGCGGCATAATGAGCCGGTCCAGAAACGGAGAGTCGTCGATGAAGATCGGATCGAAGTCATAGACTGTCGCCGCACGTGTGGTCAGAGCCTGGAGCCGTGCCACCGAGGTCGGGCGAGTTGGGGTTTCACGCCGCAGAGCGGGAGCAGAATCAGGATATCCGATGCCACCTAGGTGTGGTGCTGCAAGCAAAGGAGGGGAAGTAATTGGCTGCGGGGAGGGGCTCGTTCGACCGTGTGTGGAGCGGTCGAGAAGATCGCGGTTGCACGAGTTGCGCATGGTGGTGAGCACCATGCGCTTGCCCTTCTGACGCACGCGTGACATGGCCGGCATGAAATCCTTGTCGCCTGTAACGAGAACCCCGACGTCGTACCCATCTTCAATAGTCGCGTAGTGCATCATGTCCACAGCAAGCGAGATGTCCACACACTTCTCCTGTCAAACAAATGCTGGCGCGTCAACCCTGGCCACAGGACCGCGAAGGGCTCCACTCGCCCAAGCTCAAAGACGCCGCGTCGCGCGCTGCCACAGCGACAGCGTGCGGCAGGAAAGGGGTGCCTCGAGGAATGGTGGCGCTGAGGCGGGTGCGACCTGGTCGCCGCCGTGCGTGAGGAGATGCACCTCGAAGTTGGCCTGCTCCATCTCTTGGAACATGCGGATGCGGGGGCTCTGCGCGCGTGTGTCGCGCCGCACAGAGCCAAAGACAATTACTCGGAAGACATCAACAAGACGTCCTGGGAGACGGTAGGAGATCGTCTCCGCGATGTGGTGCTGGAATGCCGCCCAGTCGACGGCGTGGCGCTCGAACCAGTTCTCCCCGTATCGCTTCGCAATGGTGCAGCGCGAGCGCCCGCGCGCAAAGAAAGAATAGTAGAGCCAAGTGCCGTCCACAAACATCATTACTTTGATCGGCACCATCCGTGCCATCAAAGTCTCTGTCTGGCGTTGCAGCGTCCCGCTCTGTGACAGCGAGCCTGGCCCAACGCCACCAGCGACCCCCGGCCGCTCCACACCATCCCATGGTCCATCAACGTCTCCGCGCCCGTCGTCCAAACCCATCCCACGCGCTCTGCTCCCAGGCCTACCGTCAAGCCGTACCTCTGGGAGCCCTGCAGCATTGCTCCCCTCGCCAATTTGCACGGGGCGGTCTGAACCCCGCTGCTCATATCGCCGACCAAGCCCCGCGCCAACATTGCTGCCCTTCCATGGTGCTCGAGCATCTTCTTCTCGAGACCGATCGGCGGTATCGTATGAGTCAAAACCATCCGATCCACCCACAAACCCTCCGCCGTCACCCCACACGGAAGGGGCCGGCCAACCGGACTCCAGCGTGCAGGTCACATCGGGTCCCCTACGCGCCTTCTTTGCTACCCCAAAGCTGCAAGCTGTGTGCGGCTGAGTAAATCGCAAATGAGAATGAATACACGATGTTAGATAGGTATTCCCATGCGGTGCTGCGACTGCGGGAAATTGGAAAGCCTCGACCCTACCAGCGCAGAGCAAGTTCGAGACGCAGGCCAGCAGCCCTAGGCTCCCAGCAAGACAGCGCCATTCCCCCGCTCCCTGCCCTCCCCATGTGACCCTCCTCCTCCTCGTGTCCAGCTCTATTTGATAAGGTGCTGGTTTACGGGGCCCCATTGCCAAACGCAAGCACGCGCCGTGCGGTCTAGCTAGGGAGGATCCCGCAGAGAGCAGTGCTCTCTTCGGGGGCCGAATGTTGACTTCCGAGTGCGATTGACTTTTTTGGCAACCCCACAAAGCTAGCTACTTAGCTCAAGTTGTATGCTGGAAACAGCTGCGACGACAGTTCAACGTCTTCTACTTGTCCTTGTTCTCCTGTCACCAGCCGCTTCAGGAATACTCCCGACGACTGTCGAGCCACTAGGAGTAGCGCTATCAGTGTTATACGTCGGATGACCGACTCTGGAAGGTCCTGAAAACGCTCTCGACACTGAGCAGGGCATTCATTCACGGCTTTCCAGCTCCTTTCTCGGCCACTGCCACGCACGAGTTACTCTGCTCGATCACCTACTCCCTATAGTGTAAGTCGCACAACAATGATCCTCGACCGGCTGGCGGTGCTGCGCACCGCATCCATCGTCCTAGCGTCTGCGTCGCCGCGCCGAAAGGAGATTTTGTAAAGACCCAGTACATGCCTGCTTTAGGGTTTGACGTCGTCTTGGAATTCAGACCCGTGGCAAGCGAGCTTAAACTCAAAATCGCGTCGGCAGGAACGACATCCTGGGCCTCAACGTCAAGATCGTTGCGTCGACGTTCGCGGAGGACCTCGACAAGTCCCAGTTCACACCCGCGGCCTATGTCCAGGAGAACGCACGTATCAAGGCCCTTGACGTGTTTGAGAAGATGACGGTCGACCCCAAGCCAGAGTGCACGAGGGACCGGCGGCAGGCGTCCTCTCACGCTGGCCACACGGATGCACTGACGCCTCCGCGGGCCGCAGGGCGCGGGGGAGCGGGTGGATCTGGTCATCGGGGGCGACACGGTGGTGGCGCACGAGGGCAAGATCCTCGAGAAGCCCCGTGACCATGCTCACGCCGCGGAAATGTACGTGCCCATGCCCAAAAACCCGCACTGCGCTCCGCGGCTTCGTGGCTTCTCGCGTGATGCGCCAGTGCACGTGAGTGGTCGTTGGGGCGCACGCGCACTGAAACCCCCGTCGCTGCTGCCCGGGCAGGCTCACAACGCTCAGCGGAGCCACGCATACCGTGCACAGCGGGGTTGCGCTTGTGTTCGGGGATGGTTTTGACCCGCACTTGCCACGCGCCGCATTTCGCGCCCTCACGCCGTTCTGTTGACCGTCCAATGGTTGCGATGTGGCAAGGTGGCGCGGTGCCTGCAGAAGTTCGTTGCTTTTCGGAGGAAACGCGCGTGACCTTCGCTCCGCTCTCGCCCGCGATGATCGAAGCGTACATTCTGTCTGGCGAACCCATGGACAAGGCCGGCGCGTACGGCATCCAGGTACATCCTGGAATGCAGCACACATACCTATACACACGCGCACGCACACGAATCGTTTCGGATCAGAGCCGGGCAGGGGCCTAGTCTGACACTCGGGGCCGGCTTCCCCCTGCAGGCCTCGGGAGGAGCGTTTGTTTCGGGGATCGAAGGGTGCTTCTACAACGTGATGGGCTTCCCGATGCATCGCTTTACGCGCGAGCTTGGTGCAGTCATGGACGAAGGTAAGGTGCTTCAGCTCGGTAGCTCCGGGGGCAAGTAGGGTCGAAAATTCAGAGGGGTCGGTTGCAAGAGTGGAAGCCGAAAAGGAACGCGTGGTGAAGCGGCCGGCGGGGTGTCGCCTTTGCGGTGCGTCGTGTTTCTCCCCTTTCTGGCCTGGCGCTCATGTAACTGCTCGTAAGACAGCATCGCGCCGCTTCTCAGCCACGCACTTTCGAAGAACTTGCCGGAGTAAAAGCTCCAGTGGCTACCGAAATTCAGATTCTCACGCGCAGAACCCCACAAACTCGCCCACTCGCCCTCGAGGGCGAGTGGTCAAATCGATAAATCGTAAAATGAAAATCATTTTTTATTTTCCCCTGTCGCCAACGTCCTGCCTGGCGTGGGTGCTACAGATGGCATCCGTGCTGAAAGGGCGATAATAGGATTTCTCAAGACCTCTTGTGTCGTTGCAGCGCGCGGTGCTCCCGGGTCCCATGTCAGCTCTCGACCCAATGTCGTCGACTAAGCTCCGAGCAACTACTCGCTGAGCTTCTAGCCCCAGGGAGGCCCGCAAGGGGCTGCGCTGGCAGCAGCCTGCGCTGTTGCGGCTAGCGCACGATGCCGGCGCCGAGACTTCGGGCACAGAACAACGACGATGCGCCGCCGGTGCACGCGCCGAGATCGGAAGAGCACACGTCTGAACTCCAGTCACGTCCGCATCTCGTAT
>ENA-UOXV01000351-UOXV01000351.1-marine-metagenome-genome-assembly--contig:-NODE-351-length-64603-cov-7.292743_pt1 | contig 64603 bp, 63 predicted proteins | sample MGYA00238165_ERZ766961 | MGnify/ENA primary metagenome ERZ766961 (study PRJEB28924, sample SAMN03173240) | marine metagenome | biome: Marine; feature: Water; material: Subsurface seawater | place: North... | reverse complement strand
GCAGTCGCTGCAGGTTTCTTGCTTGGAATTTTACAGAGCTTTGCATCGATGAACGAAGTCAAAAATATCCTTCCCGGTATAGATCAGATCATTATTTATCTCATAGCCGTTGTTGTTCTATTGGTCCGCCCTCGTGGATTGATGGGGCGCAAAGGCGTGATGGAGGATTAGGCCATGGGTATTTTGAAATTCACAAGAAACGATCTGATTCTGCTGGTTTGCTTCTCTGCAGCTATTTTTGCGGCGCCAATTATTTTGCAACCCATCGGCGCAGGTTATCCTGATTTATTACAAAAATTTGCGATCTTTGGGATATTTGCACTTGGGTTTAATATTTTGTTTGGCCTTACGGGATATCTCTCGTTTGGTCACGCAGCATTTCTGGGTGTCGGCTCATATACGGCGGTTTGGACCTTCAAGCTTGTATCCATGAACCCATTGCCAGCATTATTCTTGGCAGTCCTCGTTGGTGGATTATTTTCTGCGATTATCGGCTTTATCTGTTTGCGACGGACAGGGATTTACTTCTCAATTCTGACCCTTGCGTTCGCACAAATGAGCTACAATCTAGCCTATTCGGTTCTGACTCCAATCACGAACGGAGAAACTGGATTGCAGTTAGCTCAGTCTGATCCACGAATTCTTGATGTAGCACTCGGCCGTGATTACGGGGCTGTGTTGCCATCATCTGATCTATTTGGAATTGAGATGAATGGCTATCCTGGGTTCTACTTCTGCGCTGTTATCTTGATTATATGTTTCACGATCACGATGCGCATATTCCGCTCGCCTTTTGGGATGATGCTTCGTGCGGTTAAGTCGAACCAAAATCGAATGAACTACACAGGTTTGAATACGCGCCCTTATGCACATGCTGCGTTCATCATCTCAGGAATGTTTGCGGGCCTTGCCGGTGGACTTCTGGCCGTCACTGACCCGCTTGCGGGTGCCGAGCGGATGCAGTGGACGGCGTCCGGTGAGGTTGTCTTGATGACGATCCTTGGTGGTGCCGGCACGTTATTGGGCCCCGTCATTGGCGCGGGAGTCATCAAGTACTTTGAGAATATTTTCTCAGCATTTAACGAAGGTATTTTGATGAATGTCTACAGCTTCTTACCGGATAGTTTACAGCACGTGATGGCGACCATTACTGGACTATTTGTTGGTGAAGGGTGGCATCTCACGCTTGGTGCCCTGTTTATGGTGATCGTCATCTTCTTGCCTGGCGGCTTGATGGAAGGCGTGAATCGGATAACTAACTTATTTAAAAAAACTGAAGACGGTGGTGATGGCGGTAAAGCTGACACCAAGCCGGCTCCCGCAGAATAGTCGGGACGGAGGATAAAATGAGCTTACTGACGGTCGAAAACGTCAACAAACGCTTTGGAGGGCTCCAAGCTCTGCATGAGGTCAACCTCAAGATCGAGGCTGGAACGGTTCACGCTATTATTGGCCCGAACGGAGCTGGTAAATCAACGCTACTCAACTGCTTCGTTGGTCGATTAGAACCCGACACGGGTACCGTGATGTTTGATGGAAAATCTCTACTTGGCATTAAGCCACATCAGATCAACCAAATCGGTGTTAGTCGGGTTTTTCAAACGCCTGAGATTTTTGGCGATCTCTCATTGCTAGAGAACGTCATGATCCCAGCATTCGCTAAACGCGATGGATCTTTTAGGATAAATGCCTGGAATGCTGTTTCAGATGAAGTTGAGCTACATGAAAAAGCAATGCACATGCTGGAAGAAGTTAATCTAGCAGAAAAATCCAGCGAAATTGCAGCGCAATTATCGCGTGGCGATAAGCGTCGATTGGAGCTCGCAATGTGCTTGATCCAAGACCCAAAACTGTTGCTGTTAGATGAACCGACTGCAGGAATGTCGCGTGCGGATACGAACAATACAATTGATCTGATGAAGCGTATCGCAGCCACTGGCGTGACGATGGTCGTGATTGAACATGATATGCATGTGGTGTTTTCGCTTGCTGAGAAGATCAGCGTTTTGGCGCAAGGTACGGTGATTGTTGAAAACGTACCCGAAAAAATTAAGGGCGATCCACTTGTTCAAGAAGCCTATTTAGGGGGGGCGCACCTATGAGTGATAATTCAACATTGATTGGTGATACGGTTCCTACTGGTGCATCTGCACCGGGAACGTCTCCCACTATGTCTACAGGTGGTCAGCCGGCATTCTTCTCATGTTGGGATATTCACGCCTACTACAAAGAAAGTTACATCGTTCAGGGCGTCAGTTTTGATATTCGCGAAGGTGAAATTGTTGCATTACTTGGTCGAAATGGTGCGGGAAAAACATCGACTTTGCGGGCTATTGCGCGTGTCGACGATCCAGAGCTTAAACACGGCGAAATATGGCTCGATCATCAGCCTTTACATGAGATGAAGGCGCATCAAGCATCTCGTCTTGGAGTTGGCTTGGTCCCTGAGGATCGTCGAATTATCCAAGGGCTCACTGTCGAAGAAAATTTGAAACTAGCTCAGATTGCCCCTCCCGTTGGATGGTCGCTTGAGCGTATTTACGATCTATTCCCTCGGTTGGGTGAACGTAAATCTCAGGAGGGCACAACACTTTCGGGTGGTGAGCAACAGATGTTGGCAATCAGTCGAACGCTTGCTCGCGATGTGAAGTTGCTTCTTCTGGATGAACCTTACGAAGGGCTTGCGCCTGTTATCGTACAAGAAATTGAAAAAACACTAGAGCAAATTAAAGCTTTGGGGATTACAACGATTATTGTGGAACAGAATGCGATTGCTGCACTGCATCTTGCCGATCGCGCTATTATCTTGGATATGGGGCAAGTCGTCTTTGACGGAAAATCCCAAGAAGTCTTGGATAATGCTGATTTGAGACAACAATACTTGGCTATCTAATCTGATAATAATTGAGTGGTTCAATGTCAGAGAATCCTCGCGATGTACCCCAAACGCTGGGGTTAAATACCAAAGTCGAAGAAGACTTTGTGATGCCTTTGACTGCGATCAAGGGTGCGTTGGAGCTTCTTCGCGATTTTCCGGATATCGAAAATGATAAGCGGCAGAGGTTTGTCGCATCGGCACTACACGAATGTGCAAGGCTCGAAGCAGGTATTGAGCAATTAGCCGAGTCTGTTTACGAGGCGGGCCGCCGCTCTTTAAAACTTGAAGACGACTTGGAATCCGACCCAGCCCAGAATGAATACAACGACCGTGTTCATGTTTTAGAAGATCAAAAAACGATTGAGATCGATTTTACTGACATTCATTTCGTAGATTCTGAGACCGTTAACGCAGTTTATGATGCGATAGAGCACATCGTGGCGTCGACAAATAGAAAATGGTATTTCGCCGTCAATCATCACGGCTGCCGTGTCTGGCCAGAAGCATGGGTTGCGTTCGCGCACCGGGGCAAGAAAATCAACTTTATGTATTCCATGGGAACGGTTCAGTTTGAAACGGGCCGTGTCGTGCCCGAGAATCAGAAATTTCGACGTAACTCAGCCGGCGTCGAAGTCAAAGAAGCAGCCACGCGGGAAGATGCCCTTGCGATGATTGCCGATCTTAGGTCTGACAACTAACATTAGGCTTCAAATGTCTTGTTGGTAATTACCGCACGGCATTCATCATGATCAGAAAACAGATGCATGAATGAAGAGGCGCACATGGCTGAGTATGTTCTCGCAATTGATCAGGGCACGACGTCGACCCGGGCAATTTTGTTTGATCAACGATTGAACGTTTTTGGCGTCGAACAACGAGAGTTCCCGCAGCATTTTCCACGCTCTGGCTGGGTCGAACATGACCCCGAAGATATTTGGTCATCGACATTAGAAGTCTGCCGCAACCTCATGCGGCTTCGCGATGTATCTCCATCTAATATTGCGTCTATTGGTATCACAAATCAGCGCGAAACTACGGTGGTCTGGGATCGTGAAACAGGCACGCCGATCCATCCCGCCATCGTTTGGCAGGACCGACGAACAGCAGATACCTGCTCAGCATTAAAAGGTGCAGGGCACGAGCTTTTTGTGGCGTCAAAAACCGGTCTTTTGTTGGATCCTTATTTTTCAGCAACCAAAATCGCGTGGATACTTGATCATGTCGAAGGAGCCAGGGAATCTGCCAACGCTGGAAAACTTGCTTTTGGAACAATTGATACTTTTTTGATGTGGCGTCTTACAGAAGGCCGAGTCCATGCTACCGATGCAACGAACGCAAGTAGGACCATGCTATTTGATATCCATAAAGGAGCTTGGAGCGACGAGCTTCTAGAAATATTCAATATTCCAGCAAGCATACTTCCCGATGTCCAAGATACTGCACATTATTATGGTGATACGAGAGCAGGGATGTTTGGCAGTCCGATTCCCATCACAAGTGTGGTCGGGGATCAACAGGCCGCAATGGTTGGTCAGGCGTGTTTCACGCCCGGCATGATGAAGTCGACATATGGGACTGGGTGTTTCGCCTTATTGAATACAGGATCGGAAGCTATTCGATCTGAAAATCGGTTACTCACAACCATCGCATATCAGCTCGATGGTGAACGGACGTATGCGCTCGAAGGATCAATCTTTGTTGCTGGGGCTGCCGTACAGTGGTTGCGAGATGAACTGGGATTGATTGCCGATGCTGCTGAATCAGGAGAATTAGCGGCGTTGGCTGATGACCAGCAGTCCGTATACTTGGTGCCCGCTTTTGTTGGTATGGGCGCACCTTATTGGGATGCGGAATGTCGGGGCGCAATATTTGGGCTGACCCGGGGAACGGGATCAAGAGAACTCGCGAAGGCCGCTTTGGATAGTGTGTGTTTCCAGACCCGAGACTTGTTAGAGGCCATGCAGCGTGATTGGGGGCAGGCCAGTAACACGGTCCTGCGCGTTGATGGTGGGATGGCCGCGTCAGATTGGACGATGCAGCGGTTGGCTGACATTCTACCTGCCTTGGTTGAGCGTCCCAAAAACGCTGAAACCACAGCCCTGGGTGCTGCATACCTGGCTGGTATGAAAGTCGGTTTTTATCCAGGGATAGAGGAATTTTCAAAGACCTGGAAATGCGACCGTCGTTACGAGCCATTGCTAGATGAAGCCATTCGGGAACAAAAGTATGCGGGTTGGAAGGATGCTGTAGGGCGAACTTTATCTCGATAGTTTTTTACGTGTTCAACTTTATCAATATGTGCCGAAGGTCTTGTACTTCAGCTAAACTCAATTTTCCAGAGATTGCGGTTTTTAGGGCTGGTCCATAGATAGTCCACATTTCTTGGCGCATTTTTTTACCAGATTTGGTGATCGTTAATCTTTTACCACGACCATCTTGGTCGTAGGGCTCCACTGATATCAATCCAGATTTCTCTATTCGATCTACTAATCTTGATACGCCGTACTGCGGTAATAGCATTCGCTCTTCAAGTTCAAACGGTCGCAGTCCATTTCTTCCGCTCCGTTCCACCTCAAGCAGAACGTCATACCAGCTCAAACCAGGTAAGTTTGAGCTTTTCAGTGCGGCCTCAGTTGAACGCAGGATTTGACTGTGCGCGCGTGCGAGTTGGATCCATACATCAGCTGATTTATCGGGTTTATTTTGCATGCCAGAAAATACATGCGTTTGCATTTATATTCAAATCTATTATATATGCAAATGCATGTATAATTTAGGAGCAAGTCAAATGAGATTAGTGAGCCATCATTTGTGTCCGTATGTTCAACGGGCTGTGATTGTTTTGACGGAGAAAAATGTGCCCCATGAGCGAACATACATAAACCTTTCCGAAAAACCTGACTGGTTTTTAGCGGCCTCACCTCTGGGGCGAGCGCCCATTCTTCAAACAAACGGATCGACCCTCTTCGAAAGCCAAGTCATTATTGAATATATTGATGAGATTTTCCCGAACACACTTCATCCCAGTGAACCTCTGGAGCGTGCCCGACATCGGTCTTGGATTGAGTTTGCCTCAAGTACGTTGGATGCTATTGGAAAGTTTTACAATGCATCTGATAAGGATAATTTTGATCGAGCAATGGATAATCTCAGGGCCAAGTTTGAGAGCATTGACCGCGAGATCAAAGGTCCGTTATTTGCTGGAGATAAGTTTCACATCATCGATGCTGCTTGGGCGCCCGTTTTCCGATATTTTGATGTAATTGAACGGATTTATAATTTTGAGTTGTTTGACGGGTTGGAAAATATAATTGGATGGCGAAAACACCTTTTAGCCAGACCATCTGTAAAAAATGGCGTACCAGAAGGGTATGAGGATCGGTTAAAGGTTTTCTTGATGAGCCGTAATAGCTACGTTTCAGGTCTGCTTAGATAACTTGCCAAGAACCCATTATCAGTTGACGTTTCCGCAGAAATATCCGACATCCGGGTTAATTGATTTATAACATCAAAGATGGATGTAACGGAATTTCATGAGTAAGCAAAAAACAGAAGGCTATATTTTCCTCGCGGCCTTTATCGCTTGTATTCCCATTGCAAATTGGATGATCGGTAATATCGGAACAGTTTGTGTGCCAAACGGTCCATGCTTAATCCCTGTTGCCCCCGGTTTAAAAGCACCCAGTGGTGTATTGATGATTGGTCTTGCGCTGGTTATGCGTGACTTAGTGCAACGTCGATTAGGTCGTGTTTGGGTTTTGGGTGCCATCGTTGTTGGTGCCGCACTCTCTGGTTTCGTTGCACCGGCTGCCCTGGTGACTGCATCTGTCGTCGCTTTCTTATTATCTGAATTGGCGGATTTCGCTGTTTATACGCCGCTTCAAGAACGTCGTCTGATTACGGCTGTTGTTCTCAGTAGTACGATTGGTTTGGTCATCGACAGTATTGTCTTTCTGCAACTTGCGTTTGGTAACTTGGACTACGTGGGGGGACAAATCGTCGGAAAATTCTGGATGGTATTCTTGTCTATCCCCGTCATTTGGTGGCTTCGTGAGCGCGACAAAAAGATCGGCATGGAAGCCGCTGCTTAGGGTAACTATTGATATTTCTCCGATCAGTCGTACAAACATCGTGTAAAGCACACCAGTCTAGGTAAGCTGCTGAATACGATTTGATGACGTCGAGAGGAATACCCGTGAACACCATTCACAGTTTGATCGCTGATCAAGATGCCGCTGCGCCAGCAATTGGCGCACCCGGTCGTAACCCCATGACATTTGCTGATTTGCGCGCGTTATCAGATAAAACCGTTGCGGCATTGAATGGTATCGGCATCGGTCGTGGTGATCGCGTGGCCATTGTGTTGCCGAACGGTCCTGAAATGGCGGCAGCATTTTTGGCTGTGGGCGCAGGTGCTTCGACAGCCCCTTTGAACCCAGGATACCGGGCAGACGAGCTTGAATTTTATTTAAATGATCTGCAGGCCAAGGCACTGATTGTCTTGGAAGGCGATGATACTCCAGCGGTCCAAGTCGCCAAGGATCAAGGCATCCCCGTATTGGTGCTTTCGTCACCTGCCGATGGCCCGGCGGGCAACTTCACTTTGGATACATCGAATACGATGGCCAGCGCTGCTGCCATTGGTGGCATGTCGGAGCCTGACGACGAAGGCTTGGTCCTTCACACATCTGGAACAACATCGCGCCCAAAAGTAGTGCCATTGTTGAACAGGAACCTAGCCGCTTCGGCGCATAACATTGCAGCGACATTGAACTTGGTGCCGGGTGATATCGGCCTCAACATTATGCCGTTATTTCACATCCATGGTTTGATCGCGTCAATGCTATCATCGATGTCGGTGGGAGCATATGTGGTGTGCGCGCCAGGCTTTAACGCCCTCAAAATTTTCCAATGGTTCAAGGACGTTAATCCGACGTGGTATACAGCGGTCCCGACCATGCATCAGACGATCATGGCGCGCGCGTCCAGGAATACTGAAATTGTTGAGGGGATGCGTTTGCGGTTTGCCCGGTCGTCATCGTCTTCGCTGCCACCACCTGTAATGGCCGAAGTCGAAAAGACGTTCCGCTGTCCCGTGATCGAAGCTTATGGCATGACCGAAGCGGCCCATCAGATGGCATCAAACCCGTTGCCACCCGCTGACCGAAAACCAGGATCTGTCGGGCAAGCCGCTGGCCCCGAAGTCGCGATCATTGATTTCGATGGCAATCCAGTTGATCAAGGCGGTGAAGGTGAAATCTGTATTCGGGGTGGCAACGTCTTCAGCGGCTATGAGAATAACCCCGACGCAAACGCCGAGGCATTTCACGGTGATTGGTTCCGGACGGGGGATCAGGGCTTTCTTGATCCCGATGGCTACTTGACGATTTCAGGGCGTCTCAAAGAAATCATCAACCGGGGTGGCGAGAAAATTGCACCGCGAGAAGTCGATGACGTTCTGCAGGCCCATGATGCAGTGGCGCAGGTTGTGACGTTCGCGATGCCCCACGACAAGTTGGGCGAAGAAGTGGCCGCGATTGTAGTGCTCGCCGAAGGAAAAGAAGCAACGGAACGTGAGCTTCGCGATTTCGCAGCACTGAAACTTGCTGATTTTAAGGTGCCGCGGACGATCTTGTTCAAAGATGAAATCCCCAAGGGCGCTACGGGTAAGTTACAACGGATCGGTTTGGCCGAAAAACTTGGTTTAGCGTAGGAGCCGTCATGAGCAAGAAAATATGTATTTACGGTGCGGGTGCGATTGGCGGTTACATGGGGGCGATGCTGGCCAAGGCAGGCGCTGATGTCTCTCTTGTCGCACGTGGCCCACACCTGGCGGCGATGCAGGAAAACGGCCTTGTTCTTGAAACGGCTGAGGGGCGCGAAACGGTTCCTGTCACCGCGAGTGACAATCCAGCTGACTTGGGCGAGCAGGATTATGTGATTATCACATTGAAGGCGCATTCCGTGCCCGGGGTTGTTGATGCCATGCAGCCTTTGTTAGGTCCCGATACTGCGGTCGTGTTCGCTGTGAACGGCGTGCCGTGGTGGTATTTCCACAAACTGGGTGGTGATCTCGATGGTCACCGCGTCGATACAGTCGATCCCGGTGGAAAGATTTGGGATGGCATTGGGCCTGAACGGGCGCTGGGGTGTGTTGTGTATCCTGCTGCAGAAGTCCCCGAACCCGGCGTGATTAAACACCTGGCCGGGGATCGGTTTTCTATTGGCGAGCCTGATGGCGAGAAATCCGAACGTGCGCAGGAATTATCAAATCTTTTGAAAGCCGCAGGATTACGTGCACCCGTGCGCCCGCGTATCCGTGACGAGATTTGGGTCAAGTTGTGGGGGAACTGTTCGCTAAACCCCATTAGCGCGCTAACGGGTGCGACGGTCGAAGAAATGTGCACGGCTCCTGATGTGCGAGCGACAGTTAAGAGTATCATGTTGGAAGCCCAAACCGTGGGCGAAGCGTTGGGTGTGAAGTTTGCCATCGATGTTGAAAAGCGCATCGCCGGTGCCGAAGCTGTAGGTGCACACAAAACATCAATGCTGCAAGATTTGGAGCGTGGTCGTCCGATGGAAATAGACGCCCTTGTCGCCGCTGTCGCGGAGCTTGGTCGTCTGACGAACGTCGAAACACCAACACTCGATACTGTTTTGGGTTTGGTGCGCCAGCGGGCGCGTGTCGCCGGCTGTTATGATGGTTAAGCGAAATCCCGGCGACCAATAAGGCCGCCGGGAATCCTTGATTGCTTAAAGTGCGCTATCGCCGGTTTCCCCGGTCCGAATGCGCACCGCCTGTTCGACATCGACAACAAATATTTTGCCGTCGCCGATTTTCTCGGTCATCGCGGATTCGCGAATGGCCTCAACAATCCGTTCAGCGCGGTCGTTATCAGCGACGATCTCGATCTTCACCTTGGGCACGAACTCGATATTATATTCAGCGCCGCGGTAAATCTCGGTTTGGCCTTTTTGACGTCCGAAGCCTTTGACCTCAGACACCGTCATGCCTTCGACACCTAATTCAGTCAGCGCGACACGAACGGCATCGAGTTTAAATGGCTTAATAATGGCCATAATGAGTTTCATCGTTCTCTTCTCCGTTCAGGGTTAGAAATTGTAGTCGCGTTCGCCATGGTACGACAAATCGAGACCTTCGGCCATTTCGTCTTCAGATGTTCTGAGACCTAAAATTGCTTTAGTGATCAAAACAATGATGATCGTTGCAAAAGCAGACCATGCGACAGTCGAGGCAACGCCAATGGCTTGGATACCCAGTTGGCTAGACATGGTCATGCCATCGGCAAGGCCCGCACCACCAAAAGTATCAGCGACAAAGATAGCTGCTGCCAAGGTGCCAAGAATGCCACCAACACCGTGAACCGCAAAGACATCCAGTGAGTCATCCAGCTTCCACTTGTCTTTGACGAAACCAACGGCCCAATAGCAGACAAAGCCGCCAAGAAGGCCAATGCAGAAGCCACCGATGGGGCCGACAAAACCAGACGCAGGCGTGATTGTTGCCAAACCTGCAACCATGCCGGTGACAATCCCAACCAAGCTTGGTTTCCCAAATTTCACCCATTCAATCAGCACCCAAACCAACGAAGCGGTTGCCGCAGAAATGTGCGTTACAGCCATTGCCATCCCGGCACCGCCGTCAGCAGCCAATGCACTGCCTGCGTTGAAACCAAACCAGCCAACCCACAACATGGCAGCACCAATCATGGTCATACCCGGGCTGTGCGGTGGTTGTAAGTGTGTTGGGAAGCCTTGGCGTGTGCCAAGAAATTTCACGATGACCAGTGCAGAAGTTCCGGCAGTTGCGTGAACCACCAAGCCGCCTGCGAAATCCATCACGCCCATCTCACTGAGCCAGCCGCCGCCCCAGACCCAATGACAGACAGGGCCGTAGACGAAAATCAGCCATAGGGCAGAGATCATCATGACAGAGGAGAACTTAATCCGTTCCACGTACGCACCGACGATCAAGGCGGGGGTAATGATGGCGAACGTCATCTGGAACATGAAGAAGACGCTTTCGGGGATATCCCCGGATAAGCTGTCGAAGCTAACACCGGACATAAACATTTTGCCAAGGCCGCCGACATAGGCACTGCCCTCGTCGAATGCCAAGCTATAGACAACAGCAAACCATAGGATTGAGGCCATACATGCAATGGCAAAGCACTGCATCAAGACACTCAGAACGTTCTTGGCTTGCACCAGACCACCGTAAAAAAGCGCCAAGCCCGGCAAAGTCATGAATAAGACCAAGGCCGTCGATGTTAAAATCCAAGCGGTATTTGCGCCATTGAGTTCCTGTGCGTGTGCAGGTTCACTAACGAGTAAAAAGACAGACGCGAGCATTAGCGCACCCGCCCCGTGTAAGATACGAGACATATTGTTCCCTCCGATCATTGAGAAAATATCCAGCCTCTCCCAAGCCTGATCGACATTTCCTCGAAACGCAGAACAAGCGTTCTGCACATAGCTTGATCAACGGTGTCCACAGAATGCCTAAAACACAGGCATATGTGACCCGAAATCAGCGATTTCTCCCTTATATGCTCGATATCAGCAATTCCGGGGCCAATTTTGGGGTGGGATATTGCCAAGCCATAAATGCTGTCCGAAGATGCGATCAATTGTTAGAGGCAAAGGGACAGATTATGACGAGAACGGGCGGCGAAATGATCGTCGAAGCATTGATCGAGAACGGTATTGATCGGGTTTTCTGTGTACCGGGGGAGAGTTATTTGGCCGTGTTGGATGCGCTCTATGATACATCCAACCAAATCCAAGTCACCGTTTGCCGCCAAGAAGGTGGCGCCGCGAACATGGCTGAAGCGTATGCCAAACTGACTGGTAAACCTGGTGTGGTGCTGGTCACGCGCGGACCAGGTGCGACCAATGCATCCATCGGGGTGCATACGGGGTTTCAAGACTCAACGCCGATGATCGTTCTGATCGGCCAAGTGGCACGCGATCAAGTTGACCGTGAAGCATTCCAAGAAATCGATTATCGGCGGATGTATGGCCAGATGGCGAAATGGGTAGCTGAAATCCAAGAGCCCGGACGCATTCCCGAATACATGAGCCGTGCATTTCAGACCGCGCAAGCTGGTCGGCCAGGTCCTGTTGTGCTCGCATTACCCGAAGACATGCTGACCGAAAAAGCAGACGCGCCTGAAACACGCCCCGTGAATCTTGCGAAGCCGGGCGTCTCGTCATCGGATGTGGACGCTTTCCGTGAGCGGTTGGCGCGCGGTAAGCGGCCGCTGATCCTTGTTGGAGGTGGTGGCTGGACGCCAGAAGCAACGATTGCGCTAACGTCATTTGCAGAAACCAATAATATCTCTGTTGCGTGTGCATTCAGACGCCAGGACAGTTTCGATAACGAACATCCGCTTTATGCCGGGCATGTCGGGATTGGGTGTGATCCTGAATTGGCGAAGCGTGTGCAATCTGCTGATCCATTGATCGTGATTGGTCCTAGGTTGGGCGAAATTACGACGGGTGGCTACGAGATGTTGAAGCCGCCCTATCCGGATCAATCGATCATCCATGTTCATCCATCGGGTGAAGAATTGAATCGTGTCTATGCGGCTGAATTGCCGATCCAAGCCGATGTGACGGGATTCTTGCAGGCATGTGCTGCGATGGAGCCGTTGGATAGCAGTGCATGGGCGGATGATGCGCAAAAAGCCCATGCCGATTACATGGCGTTTTCTGATCCAGCCCCGATTGATACTGCGCTTGATATGGGCAAGGTCATGAAAACCATTCGTGCCGCTGTCCCGAACGACACGATTATATGCAATGGCGCGGGCAATTATTCGATATGGGTGCATCGTTACTACCGATTTGGAAAGCCAGGGACACAATTGGCTCCGACATCGGGGGCGATGGGGTATGGTGTGCCTGCTGCGGTTGCCGCAAAGCTAAAGCATCCGGAACGTGTTGTGATTTCGTTCGCTGGTGATGGTTGTTTCCAGATGAATGGGCAAGAGCTTGGGACCGCTGCGCAGTATGGTGCAAACGTGATCTTCATTGTTGTGAACAACAGCATGTACGGCACCATCCGAATGCACCAGGAACGCCGCTACAAAGACCGGGTCGTGGCGACGGATATCAAGAACCCCAACTTTGCCGCCATATGTGAAGCGTACGGCGGAAAAGGTTTCATTGTGACCAAGACCGAAGATTTTGCAGATGCCTTTGATCAAGCGTTGAAAGCAGATTCAATGGCACTCATTGAACTGCGCGTTGATCCCGAGATCGTGGCGCCAGGTAGACGGTTGAGCGAACTCTGATTTGATGTCCAATCCCAAAGCCACAGAGCAACGTATTCTTTTTGCAAATGACGCGTTTTATTCCGCCTTCACGTCTGGTGATGTGGCGGCAATGTCGAATGCTTGGGTGCAATCTCAGCCCATCGTTTGCCTGCATCCAGGGGCGCGTCCGATCTTTGATCGCGAAGAGATGATGGAAAGCTGGTCAGATATCCTCAGTGATCCAGGTGTGGCGGAACTTAGTTTCCACAGCCCGGAAGTTGTGTTCGCAGACAATACCGCACTGGTGATTGGGTACGAGTGTTTCGGTGATAGTGCCTTGTTGGCCAGTAATGGGTTTGTTCTTGAGGATGATAATTGGCGTATGTTTTCGCATCACGCGGGAACTTGCCATGATGCGCCACCCGCACCCACAGCAGATCAACAGGTCAACGCCTTACATTGATATATTCAGTGTCGTAATCAGATGATAACGAGACGTGACTGAGTTAGTTAAGTAGGTTGAACAGTTCGTACGGTGCTACCACGAAATGATTTTTGTCCCTGGGGAGGGGCATTTGCATCTATTCCAGAGGAGATGACATGCCAAAGTCCGATATCGAAATTGCCCGCGCCGCCACGATGGAGTCCATTACGGACGTTGGCGCAAAGATTGGTATTCCAGAAGATGCTCTTTTGCGTCACGGCCATCACATGGCCAAGTTGGATTATGGCTACATCAATGGCCTGAAGAAAAAGCGCGATGGTAAGCTGATCCTGGTCACCGCGATCACACCAACACCTGCGGGTGAGGGTAAAACGACAACGACAGTTGGCCTCGGCGATGGCTTGAACGCGATCGGTAAAAAAGCCGTCATCTGTATCCGCGAACCCTCACTCGGCCCCTGCTTCGGGATGAAGGGTGGCGCCGCTGGTGGCGGCTACGCACAGGTCGTTCCAATGGAAAATATCAATCTGCATTTCACGGGTGATTTCCATGCGATTGGTGCCGCACATAACTTGTTGTCTGCGATGCTCGATAACCACATTTATTGGGGCCATAAGCCCGCCATCGACGTACGTCGTGTCGCATGGCGTCGTGTGCTGGATATGAATGACCGGGCCCTTCGTACAATCACGGCATCCCTGGGCGGTGTCGCTAACGGATTCCCACGCGAAGCAGGTTTCGACATCACGGTCGCTTCTGAAATCATGGCGATATTCTGCTTGGCGACGGACCTCAAAGATTTGCAGCGTCGGATCGATAACATTGTCGTCGGGTATACGCGCGATCGTAAACCCGTTCGTGCCAAGCAGCTTAAAGCATCGGGTGCGATGGCGGTGTTGCTGAAAGATGCGTTGATGCCAAACCTGGTGCAGACGTTGGAAAATAACCCAGCCTTTATTCACGGTGGGCCGTTCGCCAATATCGCGCACGGTTGTAACTCTGTCATGGCTACGAAAACCGCATTGAAATTGGGCGACTATGTCGTGACCGAAGCGGGCTTTGGTGCCGATCTGGGTGCCGAGAAGTTCTTCGATATTAAATGCCGTAAGGCGGGCTTGAAGCCAGCCGCTGCGGTCGTTGTTGCCACAGTTCGTGCCCTGAAAATGCACGGCGGTGTGACTAAGGCTGATCTTGGCAAAGAGAACGTCAAAGCGGTTATCGCCGGCTGCACGAACCTGGAACGCCATGTTAAGAACGTGAAGAAGTTTGGCGTGCCCGTTGTTGTAGCCATTAACCGATTTATTACGGATTCGGTTAAAGAAACCAAAGCGATTGAAGCAACCTGTAAGAAGCTGGGCGTGAAGGCGATCCTTTGTAATCACTGGTCCGACGGCTCAAAAGGGACTCTAGAACTTGCCCAACATGTGGTGAGTTTGGCCGAGTCTGGTAAATCTAAATTCAAGCCAATCTATCCGGACAACATGTCGTTGTTCGATAAGATCGATACCGTCGTGAAGAAGGTTTATGGCGGTTCGGGGGCGACGGCGGATCAGAAAGTCCTCAACCAGCTTAAAGAATGGGAAGATGCTGGTTATGGGCATTTCCCGATTTGCATCGCGAAAACCCAATATTCATTTTCAACGGACCCAACCCTAAAGGGTGCGCCGAGCAATCATATAGTTGATGTTCGCGAAGTTCGTTTGGCCGCGGGGGCGGAATTCATCGTAGCGATCACGGGCGAGATCATGACGATGCCAGGTCTGCCACGGGTGCCGTCGGCGAACACCATCAAGTTGAATGCAAAGGGCGAGGTTGAAGGGCTATTCTAAGCCCTTCAATTAACTCTTAGAATACGCCGCTCTGATCTGCGCGATGGCCGTTGCCGCAAGGCGGGCCTCGGGCGGATCGGCGCGACTTGTTAAGACGATGGGCACCTTTGCACCCAGTACGATGCCCGCTGCGAGAGCGGACCTGAAATACACCATCATTTTAAACAAGCCATTGCCCATTTCGATGTTAGGCACGGCCAATATGTCAGCCTGTCCAGCGACGGGCCCGGTGATGCCTTTGAGTTCTGCCGCTGCTGGCGACACCGCATTGTCCAATGCGTATGGCCCATCGACGTGTGCGCTCTCAACTTCACCAGCTTTGGCACGTTCAACAATACGCGCGGCCAAGACGGTGGAAGGCATGCCTTCCATGACGCTTTCAGACCCCGATAGCATCGCGACCTTGGGTGCTTCATAGCCCAGTGCATGCGCAAGTCCGACAGCGTTGTGAACGATATCCATCATGGTTCTTTCGTCGGGTGCGACATTCACAGCACCGTCCGTAATCATCAATGCCTTGTCTGATCCTGGAACGGTCATGTGAAAAACATGGCTGACGCGGCGATCTGTTCGCAGACCAGCATCACGATTGAGAACACCACGCATCAATGCGTCTGTATGGATTTGTCCCTTCATCAGTGCCTGGACTTCGCCCCGTGATGCAAGGGCTGCTGCGGCATTCGCTGTTGGCCCTTCGGGTTCGGCATTGATGATCTGAACGTTTGATAAATCCCAACCCGCATCATCGCCAAGTTTTCGAATGATGGCGTCATTACCAACCAATGTGGGGATGATCAGGCCAGCCTCTGTCGCCTGTTTTGCACTATCCAGGGCGACAGGATGGTCGGCACCGACAACCGCCATAGCGACAGGGTCGTTCGTTTGCGCCTGCGCAATTAGGGCAGCGGGAAGCTCGAAAGGTTCGGTGCTCAACATCTATTTAATATGATCCAAATTTGTCGGGTCGGGTGAAATCTCACCCGCCTCAATTCGTTTGATGACGGCGATGATCGCTTCATTCACAGGGGTTGGAATGCCATGTTTCTTTGCGCGTTCAACGATAAATCCGTTGAGATGGTCAATCTCCGTCTTACGGCCTTTGTTGACGTCCTGCGCCATGGATGGGCGTTGGCTGTCGCTGCGACGTTCCATGGCGGCAAAGAATTTATCAGTCACGGCTTCATAAGCGGCCTCATCCCCCGTTCCTGCTGCCAGTAATAATTCAGGTTCAACGCCCGCGATTTTAACAAGGTTGATGCCTTCGGCATGGGCGACTTGGACTGCCTCGGCTGCGATGCGAACGGCCAACATGCGGACATGAGGATCACGATCATTTTGATTCGAACCTTGATCTCGTGCCGCTGCGACCGGGTTTCGCATAGCGTTGGTCGCTACTTTCGACCAGCGTTCCCCCATAAGATTCTCGGTCACTATCGAGCTGTCGATCAAGCCCAGCATGTCAGAGACTTCTTGGACGCGTTCGGTGATTTCCCCGTCAATTTCACCAACACGGAAAACGGTATGCGCGGCTCCACCCAATTTCACCATGCGCTTGATATGCCCAGGTGCTGGCAGAGACACGGCAATGGTACTGGCTATGCAGCCAATGGTGCGTTCAATGCCGACGACAGCGATAATTTTGTCTTCGTTGATGCCGTTTTGAAGAGAGACGGCGACTCCATTTTTGGCAAGATATGGTTCGATTGTTTTAATTGCGTCATCTGTATCAAAGGATTTCACCGCGATAAAAACGATATCAAATGGGGGGATATCGCTGGCTGCGGGCAGATCATTGATCAAGATCGCATTGGCTTTGACTTGAAAGTTCTCAGGCTCCGTTTGGCCTTCTAACTTGATACCCGGGTCTTTCATCATCGCAACATGTTCGGGCCAGGGATCAATCATCGTAACATCGTGACCCGCACGTGTCAGGTATCCTCCGAGATAACCACCCAGTGCACCACAGCCAAAAATCGCGATCTTCTTATCGTTTGTCATTAAACGGGTTTATCCCCTGTGATGGTAATGCGATGCATGCGCCGTTGGCCGGTGATTTGATCGGCGAGGGCAAGGTGCTGTGTGCAGCGGTTATCCCAAATTGCCATCGACCCAGGCGCCCATCTGAAACGACAGGTAAAGTCCGGGCGCGTTGCATGGGACATCAAAAAATCGATCAATGGTTTGGCTTCGGCATCGGCAAAACCTTCTAAGCTTTGCGTATGATTGCCGATATAAAGCGCTTTTTTGCCGGTCTCGGGATGCGTTCGAATAATCGGATGCGCCGTTTCGGTGATCTGATTGCCGGGGTCTTTGAGCTTTGCTGACATTTGTGCGTTACCGCCATATCGGTCCAGCCTTGCGCGACCATCACTTCGATTGGGGCTGTTGCCAGAATTCCAGGTCTTCACATTCTTCAGCATGTCGCGCATCGGCTCGGACAGCGTATCGTGACCCAGATATAAATTGGTGAACATGGTATCGCCGCCAGCATCTGGTGTTTCCAATGCATAAAGCATCGTTGCCTTGGCGGGGGTTGGCGTAAACATCTGATCGGTGTGCCAAACATCACCGAATGTGTAGCTATCGCCGGGTTGGCGGACGATCTCCAAGATTTCAGGATGCTTGTCTAGGCCCTTCATGAACGGGTGATAGTGAATGTCACCAAAACGTTCAGCAAAGGCGACTTGCTGTTCAGGGGTGATCGACTGGTCACGTAAGAATATGACTTGATGGGCCAACCATGCGCGATAAAGCTCATCAAAGGTTTCATCGTCCAAGTTGGCCAGGTCCACGCCTGAAACTTCTGCGCCCAGGGCACCCGATACGGGCGATACAGTAATCCGCTTATAAGCTGACACGCTCTCAACCTCTTAAATTTCGACCATGAAGATTAGAGGGGTTGGAGGATGAGCGGTCAAGATACCGGCCATCACAAACGGGAATAACCGTAAATTAAATCGCTCAAAATGCGAATACCGGGCTCGATCCGCTCTGATGCAATGGATGAAAAGGCGAGGCGGAAATAATTCCGAGGTCGTTCCTTGCCCAAAAAATGGACGCGACCGGGCTCTATCAGGACGCCTTCTTTTTTTGCGGCCTCTGCAAGTTCAGTGGCATCGGTGTTTTCAGGACCTTTGACCCAAAAACTTGTGCCGCCAAAACTGGGTCGCGATGCTGATGCCGGTAAATAGTGCTGCAAGGCTTTGTCCATGACTTCCCAGCGTTTGCGAAATTCACGGTGCATGCGATGGATCAAGGCATCGTGATGGCCGAGCGCCAAGAACAATGCCGTCTGGCGCTGGTTCACTGTTGGTGGATGACGCAGCATCAATCGGCGTAGCGCGCGCGCTTCTTCGATCAAGGCGCGCGGACCGACCATGAAACCCAACCGCAAACCTGGGAAGAGTGATTTAGATAGTGATCCGACATAGATCACACGGCCATGCTCATCCATGGATTTAAGCGCCGGTGTGGGTCTGCCGATATAATTCGTCTCGAATTCGTAATCATCTTCGATCAAGACAATGTCATCGTCTGTGGCACGTTTCAAAAGCGACATGCGTCGGTCGAGTGGCATGGTCACAGTTGTTGGGAATTGATGACTTGGCGTTACATACAAATAATCACACGGGCTAAGTCGGTCATCGACAGGAAGTCCGTCGTCATCAACTTCAATCGGTATGACATTTTCTGTTTTAAGCTTGGCGATATTGAACATGTCGGGATAGCCGGGTGTTTCCACCCCAACTGTGGTGCGCCCGGTAAACAACAAGCTTGCGATGATATATAGGGCATTTTGCGCGCCCTGCGTCACTAGGATTTCGTCAGCGTGTGCCGTTATGCCACGGCGGGGCAAGATATGTGTGCGGATCTGTTCGACCAGCATGGGGTCATCGTGGATCAATCGGTCGCCGGTCCAGGCATCCATGGCGCGACGGCCCAATGCTTGGCGGGCACATTCCCTCCACGCAGGCAGGGGGAATAATTGTTGATCGACTTGGCCATAAACAAACGGGTATGGATATGATGGCCAATCAATGGCTTTTACGATGTTTTCTTGTTTGCTTGGGTGTACCCGGAATCGTTTAACCCAATCGGGACTGTTGGCATCTGATATTTCCGTGATCGGGTCGCGCTGAACGGCTTGGCCAACAAATTCGCTGTTAACATAATAACCGCTACGTTCGCGGGCGATGAGATAGCCATCGTCAACTAAGTCTTGATAGGCGAGCACAACAGTGTTTCTGGAAACCGCTAGGTTTTTGGACATCTTGCGACTGGATGGTAGCGGGGCGTCACCAACCAATTGTCCTGAAAGGATCGCATTCACGAGCATTTCGCGGATTTGTGCCTGCAAACTGGCATTATCGCCGCGTTTTAAGTGAAAAATTGCATCCCGCATCGAAGTTCCTGTCGCTTTACGAATAGGCCAAAGTGGCCCTGTCTAAAGGCAAAATCTGGACCTATTCCATCGGCACGTCAAACGTCTACGCTCATACTCAACAAACGGGTGCTCAACCCCGTTTATATCGTTCATATTATAGACGCACGTGGCATCTCGTTCTGGGGTGGCCAACGACGGTATTGGAGGGACCCATGGAATATAAATCGAATTCACTCGAAGAACATTGGATGCCATTCACGGCCAACCGTGAATTTAAAGCAGATCCGCGCCTGTGCGTTAAAGCCGAAGGTATTTATTATCAAGATCACAAGGGCGGCGAGGTATTGGACGGATCATCTGGTTTGTTCTGTGTGCCACTTGGACATGGGCGTCCGGAAATTGCCGAAGCCGTGCATCAGCAATTGCTGACGAACGATTACACCCCGCCGTTCCAGCTGGGGCACCCAGGTTCGTTTGAATTGGCCAGCAAAGTCGCACGGATCACGCCTGAAAACATCAACCACGTGTTCTTCACGAACTCTGGTTCTGAATCTATCGATACGGCGCTCAAGATGGTCATGGCCTATCACCGTGCAAAAGGCGACGGACATCGTACACGGTTCGTGTCACGTGAACGGGCTTATCACGGCGTTAACATCGGCGGGATCAGCCTTGCGGGTATGGTCAAAAACCGCGAGACGTTCTCGGGTGTGATGCCGAACGTTGTCATGATGCGCCACACGCATACTGGCAAAGATTTATTCAAACCTGGCGAGCCAGATCACGGCCTTGAAATGGCAGAAGATTTGACGCGTATCTGTGAAACGTATGGTGGTTCAACCATCGCAGCTGTTTTTGTTGAACCTATTGCAGGATCAACGGGCTGCCTTGTACCACCAAAAGGATATTTGCAGCGGTTGCGCGAAATTTGTGATCAGCATGGTATCTTGTTGGTGTTTGATGAAGTCATCACTGGGTTTGGCCGCTTAGGTCACGCATTTGCGTCGCAAGCCTTTGGCGTTGAACCAGATATTATGACGATGGCCAAAGCGCTGACCAACGGTGCCGTTCCAATGGGTGCTGTTGCCGTACGTGATGAGATCTACGAGACGATCACAAATGCATCGCCTGAGAATGCCATCGAGTTTTTCCATGGCTACACATATTCCGGTCACCCGGTCGCCAGTGCAGCAGGAAATGCGGCCCAGGACTTGTATCAAGAACTGAACTTGTTTGAGCGCGCGAATAAGCTATCCGGTTACTTTGGCGAAGCGATCCACAGCCTCAAAGATATGGAATGTCTTAAAGATATTCGGAGCTATGGTCTGATGGCTGCGATCGAAGTGAAGGCACAAGGCACACCAGGTTCTCTTGGCACGCAGTTACAGAAAGACCTGTTCTGGAATGGCCTGCACATCAAATTCACCGGGGATAGCGGGATTGTTGCTCCGCCGTTTATTGCCGAGGAAAAGCACATCGACGAATTGGTCGATAAGCTACGTAAAACACTTTCAAAAGTGTAACTCCCTAGATTTCGAACAGCCACCCCGGCTCAATAATTTTTGGGTCGGGGTGTTTTTTTATGGATTGATGATGCGTGCAATGCCTGCACGACCCTCAGTATTGCACCAGGGCTTATAACCGCCGAGGCCACGGTTGGCATACTCGATATCTGCTGCGGCCATGGCCTTTATTCGGATTTGGCGAAGCGCCTCGATGGAATGCTCTGACTGTGATTTAGCCATTTTACGTTTAGCCCAAAACGCGTCATGAACGCGTTGATTTACCAGTCCGCAGAATTGTGCCACTTCAAAATCATAAATGAGGCCATAATACGTATCAGACACGGGCCGATCATCCGCGACGGCAACCACCATAGATATTGCTATGACTACGCCAGAAATAAAGATAACGAGACGCATGGCCTTCTACCTTTTGCAGCTATGTCCCTATTTCCCGAACAATGCATGGAAATAGCCACCCTGTATCGACACTAAATTCAGTATAGTGGCGTTTCAGATTTAAGGGCGATTTTGGTCAAAGGAGCGTGCAATGGATTTCGAACTCAAAGGCAAATTCGCGATGGTCACGGGCGGCAGTCGCGGGATCGGTCGTGCGATATCGTTGATGTTGGCTGATCACGGGGCCAACGTGGTGATCTGTGGCCGGACCCAGGAAAGCCTGGATCAAACCGTCGCGGACATTAAGGCCAAAGGAGTTAATGCTTGGGGCTTCCAAACGGATGTCAGCAAAGTTGATCAGATCACAAAGTTTGTAAGCGATGCTGCGGATGCGGCAGGCCAGATTGATATCTTGGTCAACAACGCTGTGACGTCTACCAGCGCGCCATTCGATCAATTGACCGATGATGAGTTCCGCTATCATGTCGATGTGAAACTGATGGCCTATATCCGTATCGCGCGGCTTGTGCTGCCATACCTCCAGGCTCAGGGCGGCGGGCGTATGGTCAATATTGGTGGGATGACAGCACGGATTGTCGCGCCATTACGTATGACCAATGGAGTAACCAATGCTGGTGTTGCTAACTTCACCAAACAATTTTCAAGCTATGCCGCACAACACCATGTGACGGTGAATTGTATCCATCCTGGCTATACGGCAACCGAGCGCGTCACGCAGATTTTCGAACGTGAAGCGAAGGAAACGGAATTAAGTGTCGAGGATATTATCGCCAAACGTACAGGCGATATTCCGTTGGGCCGCTTGATTGAACCCGAAGATATCGCCCGCGCGGCACTCTTTTTCTGTTCCCCGTTGGCGCAAATGATCACCGGGCAATGTATTGCCGTGGATGGTGGCTCGGGTGAAGCGGTGATTTATTAAGTCGCAACCTGGGCGGCGGCAGCTGCCGTATCCTGGCGACGTTTCATAGCGGCGCGTTTCACTGATGCCTCTGTGATGGCTTCTTCGCGACGTTTTTTGATCTCGTAAATGACGGCAAAGATGAGTGTCAGGCCCATGATCACAACGGCGAGGGCCGAGATCGATGGATTGACGCCGAACCTAGCCAGTCCTGCAAGCTCGGTTGTTAGAGTGCCGCGCGCGACCATCGTGAAGACCGTGGTGTTATAGTTTTCAAACGACGTCAAGAATGCCAAAACGACGGATGACAGGATTGCCGGGCGCAGGAACGGGATCAGGATTTTCCAAAACACCTGGGTATGTGTGGCCCCTAAATCCAAGGCAGCTTCTTCTAAGGTTTTATCGAACCGTTGCAGGCGCGCAATGAACACCAGCATGCAATACGCCGATATAAAGGTCGATTGCCCGACAATTGTAAGGAAAAAAGGATTGTTGGTGGTTTCGTAATCCAGTCCGACGACGCTGCCAAAACGTTCCCAAAAGATCACGGTCGATATCCCGATAATCACACCGGGAACCAGCACGGGTGACACCACGATGGTGTAATAAAGCGGGCGCACGCGATCAGAGACTTGCATCAGCATGATGGCCCCGGCCAACGCCGTGGGGACAGAAAGGGCCACGACCCCAAAGCCAATCCAGACACTATTGATAAATCCAGAAACAAGGCGGTCGTTCTGTGCCAGTTCCCCAAACCATTCGACGGTGAAACCTTCCCAGGGTGTGATCGTCGGATACGATGATTGATTGAAGGCCGATGCCGACATGATGATCAGTGGTCCAAATAAATATAGGAAGAAGAGAGCGATATATCCCCGAACAACCCAGGCGCGGATTTGATTAGAAGTCATCGCTTTGCAATATCCCCTAATCCGACTTTGAACACCCGCATCATGATACGAACAAAGATGATACACGACAGCAGCAGCACGAACGCGTACGCCGATCCCTGTGGCCAGTTACCGCCCGTGTTGTACCACTGATAAATTATCTGAGTGAACCAGAGCGAACTCGGTCCGCCCAAAATGTTAGGCGCTGCCAAAGCCCCCGCCGTCAGCATGAAGACCATCGTGCAGCCCGATGCGATGCCTGGTTTGGCATGGGGCATGACGATGCGCAGGTGAATTTTCAACCAGCTTGCCCCCATGTCCCGCGCGGCTTCGATCTGGTTATGATCCAGGCTTTCGATGGCGTTATATAACGGAAAGATCATCAGCAAGATGTAGGCATATGTTAGCCCGGTATAGAGTGCCACGTTTGCACCCAGGAAATCGTATGGCTGGTCGAGAATGCCAAGCCCGATAAGGAATGCATTCACGAGACCAAGTTCTGCGAAGATTAATTTAAAGGCAAATGCCCGCAGGATTTCGTTTACCCAGAACGGCAGCAACAAACATAGAAATAGTAATCGTTGCCCGCGCCCTTTGACCATCTGCGCCATGAAGAACGCCAACGGATAACACAGCAGAAAATTGATGATGGTCACGATCACACTGGCGATGATGGTCTTGAAGAATACCGCCAAGTGGAGCCAGTTTAGCATCTCGCCGCCACCTTCGCGACCAAACATCAGATACTTGTAGTTCTTGAGCGTGTAGACGTCTTTTGGTCCACCGATTTCCATGGGCAAAAGATTATGCCGGAACGAAAAATCGAACATATATAGCTGGGGCAGGATGATCATGAAGACAATCCAGCCGATGGTGAATGTGAGTAGATAAGCGGATATTGCGAGGCCGTTTCTTTGTACGAATTGCATCGCACTCAAATTCGCTGACAACTTCCCCGCTTTGCGTTGCATGAACAGGGCGACCAAAAGTGCCGCGACAATCGCAATGAAGACTTCGGCAAACCCGATCCCGCCATCTGCTGGTGTGGGCTCTGGTGCCGGGTTGCTAGGCTGTACAGTTGTGCCCGTGCTGCCAGGAAGCGAGGGAGAAATACTCGGCGCACCACCCGGTAGCTGCGGCGTAATCGATGGGTTTATCTGCGGGGTTGGGGCGCTGCCCGGCAAGGACGGCGTGATGGAAAAGCTGCCGTTGGATGGAGCCGATGGCGCAGTTGGTGTTTCGGGCGCAGGTGCTGACGGCGTTGGCAAGCTAGGTGTGATTTGCGCCTGTGCCATCATTGTTATCTCTGGGCCAGTCAACTCATTCATCTGCGAGTTCCCCAACGGGCAGGGCGACGGCGAAGTTTGGATCAAATTTCATGCCGAAGTTTTGGCCGATGGCGTGGCGGGCGATACTGGCATCGTTGATCAATGCCATCTTGACCGGTTTTAGCTCGTTATCTGAACGCAGAAAGACATGTAAAAAGCTACCCTCGAATTCTTCTTTCAGGATTTCAGACTGAAAGCTGGTGTCGTCAGATGCATCGGCGCCTTCGAAGGGGCGCAAAGCCTCAGGTCGGATAAACAGATAGGCATCATCCCCTTCTGATAACCCACGTTTATTGATGCCACGAAGCGGACCAAAGCTGGTTTCAATAACGGCGTAGCCATCCTCGGATCTGATCACCTTGCCTTGGAATGCATTGTTCTCACCGACAAACGACGCGACGAATGACGTCGATGGATTGTTATAAATATCGGCACCATTACCGACTTGTTGTACGATGCCGTCACTCATCACAGCGATCCGGTCAGACATCGTCAGTGCTTCGCCCTGATCATGGGTGATGTAGATAAAAGTAATCCCGACTCGCTGCTGGATGGCACGAAGCTCAGAGCGCATATGCTGGCGCAATTTAAGATCCAGTGCCGAAAGCGGCTCGTCTAACAATAAGACTTCGGGTTCAACGGCCAAGGCGCGTGCGATTGCGACCCGTTGTCGCTGACCCCCTGACAATTCCGAGACCATCTTGTCGCCTTGTCTGGGTAACGCGATCAGTTCCAGGAGTTCGTCAGCGCGGCGACGACGCTCTTTAAAATTGACGCCACTGACCTCTAGCCCAAACGCAATGTTGTCGGCGACGCTCATTAACGGGAATAGGGCGAGATTTTGAAAAATGAGTGCGGTTGGACGCTTGTTTGGGCCGATGCCACGCATGTCGCGACCGCCAATGCGCACGCTTCCTTCTGTGGGTTCCGAAAACCCTGATACCGCACGCAGTATAGTGGTTTTGCCGCAGCCAGACGGACCGAGGAAGCTAAAAAATTCACCGGAATTGATGGTCAGATCACAGTTATCGACGGCAACAAAATCACCAAACCGAATCGTGATATGGTCGAGTTCAACGCTGCTCATTTATCCCCCTCGAAGACCGTTGATCGGTCTTTATCGATTTTTTTTGAACGTCGCTAAACCGTCTGGGCGGTATTCTTTGCTTATGAATACCGCCCGAGGTTTTTTGTCTGAGTGTTAGGCAGCGACGAATTTATCGCGATACTCAGCACGAATGGAAGCATACCAGGCTGGCTCGTCCGGCCACCACCAAAGCTTGGAAAGTGCATCGCCCGGATAGGCCTTGTTAAATGCATCTTTGGATTTCGCATCAAGTTTATCAGCGTAACCCGTTACGGTGCCGTTATAACCGGTCTTGATTGCGGAATCCGCTGCAGCTTCTACCGTGTAGATGGCGTTGACCAATTCATAGGTCTCGTCTTTATTCTTGGCACCAATCGGCATGCAAAGGCCGTCCAACCATGCAAATGCACCTTCTTTTGGTGCCATGTACTGGACAGGTTTATCATCCTTGAACAACTCAATGGCGGGACCATCCCAGGTTTGTCCAAGCACGACACCGTTCTGCATGAACCCGGTTTTCTGGGTATCGTGATCGTTCCAGAATTGCTTGATCCATGGCTTATGCTCGACGGCGAATTTGGTGATTTCTTCCCAAATTTTCCGCATGTTTTCTTCGTCTTTATAGGCATCGATAAATGGTGGCAGTTTGCCAGCGCCTTCAAGGTAACGACCGATGCCAGCCATCATGGAATGCGGGCGGCCTTGGACTTTACCCTTCATTTCTGGAATCCAGAGATCACCGAGGGATAGTTTGCCATAAGACGTCGACCACAAGTCGGTGCGCCATGACATTGCCTCTGTACCCCAAATGTGTGGCAGATGATGTTGACCGCCAACCCAGGTCCACGCTTTTGATGCATTCACAAACGCTGGGTCGACGTTTCCAAGATTGGTGACTTTGCTCATATCCCATGGCTGTAACAAGCCAAGATCAATCCATTGGCCTTTGCGGTTCAGTGTCGGCGTGATCAAATCAAACCCGCGACCTTTGGATGCTTTCATCTTGTTCAAGAGTTCTTCGTTTGAACCTAATGGCGTAACATTCACTTTTATCTTTGTTTTTTCTTCGAACTTCTTGATGAAGTCGTTTGTCAGGTAATTGGTCCATACGATCGCATTGATCGTGCTTGCGGCGAACGCATCGCGGATGACGAATGGGCCGACAGCGGCCGTACCAGCTGCTGCAAGTGTGCCCTTAAGAACAGTGCGGCGATTGAATTTCTTGGCAGCCTTTGCGGTCGATCGAGCGGATTTTTGTGCTTTAGTGGTCATGCTAATGCTCCTGGGTCATGAAACTCTGACGATGCATACACCGCAGAACGATGAGCCTTTTGGTTGGCTTTTACGTAGTCTGCGTCAAAGGATGTATGATCTAATCGAAAGTATGGGGCCGCGTTGATAGGATGGTCAACCTAGTCACTATGACGATTTCAAGGCAAACCCCGGATTCGTGGGCTTTTTTCTTATGTCGTTTCAGTTTCTTAGGGCCAGAATGAAAAAACCATGGGGTCAGTAGGGGCTCTACCTTGCCAATAATGATCGTGAAGACTTTACTCCTAGGTAATCATAATCATGCTGGGTTGGCAGAAGGGGAAACGTCATGTCCAAAGAAACGCATCATTTTATAGGCGGTGAAATCGTCAAAGGAACCAGTGGCAATTTTGGGGATGTGTTTAATCCTGCGACGGGGGATGTGACGGGCCAAGTCGCGCTGGCAAACGCGGCAGAAGTTCAAGCAGCGATTCAGTCAGCATCTGATGCGTTGCCTGGTTGGGCTGCAACGCCACCTGCCAAGCGCGCCCAGGTGATGTTCGCGTTCCGGGATCTTTTGAGAACGAACGCCGACAGAATTGCCGAAGCAATTTCAGCCGAGCACGGTAAGACCATCGACGATGCCCGTGGTGAAGCCGCACGTGGCCAAGAGGTCGTCGAGTTTGCCTGTGGCATCCCTCATCTATTGAAGGGTGACTATTCTGACAGTGTCGCCGTCGGTGTGGATAGCGTCGCGATCCGCCAACCTGTTGGCGTGGTCGCTGGCATTACACCATTTAATTTCCCCGCCATGGTCCCGATGTGGATGTTCCCGGTCGCCCTCGCGTGCGGTAACACGTTCATTTTGAAACCATCCGAACGTGATCCATCTGCGCCGATGTTGTTGGCGGAGTTATTAATGGAGGCAGGTTTGCCAGCAGGCGTTCTGAACGTCGTCAACGGTGGCAAAGAGGCCGTTGATACGATCCTGACTGATCCGCGCGTTGGCGCCATTAGCTTTGTCGGCTCGACCGCGATTGGGCGTTACATCTATGAAACGGGCTGCGCCAATGGCAAACGTGTTCAGGCGTTGTGTGGTGCCAAGAACCACATGGTCATCATGCCGGATGCCGATATGGACCAAGCCGTGGATGCTGCAGTCGGTGCCGCATATGGTTCGGCTGGGGAACGCTGCATGGCGATATCAGTAGCCGTGACGGTGGGCGAAGAAGCATCAAACAGCTTTGTTGAGAAAATGGCACCGCGCGTGCGCGGCCTTAAAATTGGCCCTTATACCGATAGTGCTGCCGAAATGGGCCCTGTGATCACACAGGAATCCAAAGACCGTGTAGAGCGCTATATTTCAGAAGGCGAAGCCGCCGGAGCAGAAGTCGTGGTTGATGGCCGCGGTGTTTCACTTCAAGGCTACGAGAACGGCTTTTTTGTCGGCGGAACGCTCATCGACAAAGTGACATCCGATATGTCGGTCTACAAAGACGAAATCTTTGGCCCCGTGCTCTCGGTGATTCGTGCCAAGACGTATGAAGAGGCTAAGGCACTGGTGATCGGTCACGAATACGGCAATGGTGCATCTGTGTTTACCCGCGATGGCGATACTGCGCGCGACTTTATCCGTGATGTGAACATCGGGATGGTGGGCGTGAACGTGCCGATCCCTGTCCCCGTTGCATATCATTCATTTGGCGGCTGGAAGGCATCTTTGTTCGGAGATCATTCGATCCACGGCATGGAAGGTGTGCGGTTCTATACCAAGCTTAAAACCGTGACGACACGTTGGCCGTCTGGATTTAAAGAAGGTGCGGTCTTCAACTTCTCGGCGGGATCCGACGTTTAATTATTAGCGGCTGGCTTCGATTGTTTTGACGGGGACTTTACCTGTTTTAAAGAATGCCGTTGCGTAGTTGAGCGTTGGCGCGATCCCCGTGAATGGCGGGGATAGTGACAGCACCATCGGTGCATGGCCGACTCCGTCGTACATGAACGCATGTGCCTTCACACCCACATCGCGAAGCGCCTTTGCCAGTTGTGTGCTGTTCTTTGGTAAGACAGTTGTATCATCGGCACCATGCAGCAAAAGCGCTGGTGGTGTGCCCGCGTCAGCAAAGGTGATAGGACGTGCTTGGTCCTCTGGCGTGTCTGCGAATATATCTCGGACAGATCGGACTTGGCTGGGATAAAACGCATACGGGCCAGCCAACCCTACCCATCGCCCAAGGATGCTGCGATCTGTGCCAGCATTCTTTAGATATGATCCATCGAGGGCTAGAAATGCTGCGATGTGCGCACCTGCCGAATGACCGATCAAATGTATATCATCGGATTGTCCGCCAAACCTGGCCGCATTTTTGGATATCCATGCCACGGCGTCTGCTGCGTCATCGACGAATGTTGGAAATTTAACGTCGGGATAGGTGCGATAGTCGGCGACGGCGACAACGAACCCCTGATTGGCGAGCGCTTGACCCACAAAGGCGTAATCCAGACGATTGCCGCGTTTCCAACTGCCACCGTAAAAGAAGACGATTGTGGGCAGTATGGTTTCTGCATTTGCTGGTTGATAGATATCTAGCTTCTGACGGGGGTACGACCCATACGCGTGGTCAGCGTCTGCGATGACATTACCCTCGGGGACAATGGCATTCACGATTTTAAGCGGGGAACAGCCCGCAGTCACCAACACACAGACTAATATCAGGCTGCCAAAGCGAATGAGTTTTGCGGATTTAATTTTTGAATACATCATACTGATCATACGCAGGTTTTAATCATTTGGATGTACGTGAAAATTGTGTAGTAATGAAAAAAATTTCATTTGACTGAAATTTAATTTCACTCTTCTATGTCATGATGGATGTAGCAGTCGACGATATTTCAATTGGGGCACAAATCCGCGACCTTCGTAAGGCGCGTGGTGTGACACTCGAAGACTTGGCCTCACGGATTGATCGATCCGTTGGGTATCTGAGTCAGGTTGAGCGAGATATCTCTGCCGTCACCATTCCTAATCTAAAGGATATCGCCGAAGCGCTGGGCGTAAGCATCAACTGGTTTTTCCGAGGTGACGCCGTAGCCCCTGAGGATGAACGTGGATTGATTGTGCGTCGCGGCAATCGCCGTCGCTTAGAGTTTAGTGGCACGGGAGTGTTAGAGGAACTGTTGTCGCCAACACTGACGGGCGCGTTCGAGGTCGTCCTGGGTACGTTTGAGCCCGGTGGCGATACCGGCGATGTGCACGCGGTAAAAAATGGAGAAGAGGCTGGCTTTGTCGTATCCGGGCAATTGGCCCTTCATATTTACGGCAAGGACTACACGATAGAAGCCGGGGATGCGTTTATGTTTCCAAGAAACATTCCGCACAAGGCATGGAACCCGACGGAGGAAAAAACCGTCGTTTTATGGATTATTGCGCCACCCATTTATTAGCGGGTGATGCACGTCAACGGGGAGCAAATGAGATGGCAAAAGAATTACCAAAAAACGCACGGGTCGCGATTGTCGGCGGGGGGGTTATTGGCTGTAGTATTGCCTATCACCTGACCAAGCGCGGTGTTTCTGATGTTGTCGTGCTTGAGCGTAAACAACTGACATCTGGAACGACCTGGCATGCTGCTGGATTGATCGGCCAGCTTCGAGACAGCGTCAATATGACCCAACTGGCGAAGTACACGGCAGAGCTATACCTCGGCCTTGAAGAGGAAACCGGTCAGGCGACAGGCTATAAGGTGAACGGGTCACTTTCGACAGCGACAACCAAAGGCCGCATGGAAGACATGAAGCGGCGTGCCGATATGGCCAAGGTTTTTGATTTGGAAGTTAACGTCCTTAACCCAGAAGAATGCAAAGAAAAATACCCGCTGATACAGGTTGATGATGTCATTGGTGGGATATTCATCCCAAGTGATGGGCAGGCTGATCCCGTGGGCATTACACAGGCTCTTGCCAAGGGTGCGCGCAATGGTGGCACTCAGATTTTCGAGAATACTAAAGTCACAAAAATGATCATCGAAGATGACCGGGTTGTCGGTGTCGAAACGGATGCAGGCACCGTCATGGCCGATGCGGTCGTGATGTGTGCCGGGATGTGGACGCGTGAACTGGCAGCCAGTGTCGGTGTCACGGTGCCGCTGCATGCGTGTGAGCATTTCTATATCCTGACTGAGCCATTCGAAGGGGTGACCCCGGACCTTCCGGTGTATCGCGATTATGATTCATGGGCCTATTACAAAGAAGATGCGGGAAAAATTTTGCTGGGCGCGTTTGAGCCCGTCGCTAAGCCATGGGGAATGAACGGCATCAACGAAGATTTCTGCTTCGATCAATTACCGGATGATTTTGATCACTTCATGCCAGTGCTTGAAGCAGCGATGTATCGGATGCCGGCATTGGAAAATGCAGGTATCCAGACGTTCTTCTGTGGCCCCGAGAGCTTCACCCCTGATGATCGGTACCATCTAGGTAAAGTTCCCGAACTCGATGGGTTGTATGTTTCTGCTGGAATGAACTCTATCGGGATTCAGTCTGCGGGTGGTGTTGGTAAAGTGATGACCAATTGGATTTTGGATGGATACCCGGGTGCAGATTTCAACTCCGTTGATATTCGCCGCAGCATGCCATTCATGCGAAACCGGAAATATTTGCACGATCGGGTGACTGAAACCCTTGGTCTGCTGTACGCCACTCATTGGCCGTTCTATCAGTTTAAGACCAGCCGCGGCACGCGTCGTACACCTATCCATGAACACCTGAAGGCACGAAACGCGTGCTTTGGTGAAACGGCTGGTTGGGAACGCGCCAACTGGTTTGCCCCAGAAGGGGTGAAGCCAGAATATGAGTATTCATTTGAGCGTCAGAACTGGTTTGACTATTCCGCTGATGAGCATCGCACGGTTCGTGAAAAAGTAGGCCTGATCGATCAAACGTCGTTCTCAAAATACCGGGTCCAAGGCCGCGATGCTGAATATGTCTTAAATAACATTTGCGCCAATGATGTGTCTGTTGCCAACGGCAAGATGGTTTATACGCAATGGCTCAATGACCACGGTGGGATCGAGGCTGATCTTACGGTGACGCGCCTGCGCGATAACGACTTTATGGTGGTCACGGCTTCTGGTTCTCAAACCCGCGATATGCATTGGCTGAATTCACATATCCCTGATGGTGCGCACTGCGTTACCACGGATGTGACGTCGGCCTATGCTTTATTTGGCGTGATGGGGCCAAGCAGCCGCACGTTGTTGCAGTCATTGACGCCAGACGACTTATCTAACGACGTGTTTCCCTTTGCGACCTCGCAAGAGATCGAACTTGGGTACGGCCTTGTGCGTGCGTCACGCATTACGTACGTCGGTGAACTGGGTTGGGAATTGTACGTGCCAACAGAGTTCGCAGCGCATGTGTTCGAAACGGTGATGGAAGCTGGTGCAGATCACGGCATTAAACCGATTGGTATGCACGCGATGAATTCTCTTCGGATAGAGAAAGGGTATCGTCACTGGGGACATGATATCTCGGATGAAGAAACGGCGATAGAAGCCGGGCTTGGATTTGCTGTCAAAACAGATAAGCCGTCGTTTATTGGACGCGATGCGATCCTCAAACAAAAAGAAATGGGCGTCAAAAAGCGCATGGTTCAGTTTCTGCTGAGTGATCCAGAAAAAATGCTCTATCACAACGAACCGATCATTCGGAACGGCGAGATCGTTGGATATCTGACGTCGGGTATGTACGGACACACACTTGGTGGTGCTGTTGGTCTTGGCTATGTAAAGAACGAGGGCGGTGTCGATGCGGCCTTTGTAAACGAAGGTTCGTACGAGTTATTGGTCGCAGGCGAGAAAATTCCTGCCAAAGCATCCCTTCGCCCAATGTATGATCCGAAGAGCGAGCGTATTAAAGCTTAACCGAATCCTCACAGTTATGTGGTCAATCTGATATCATGTATTTGGACTAGCACTTAGTCTATTGATGTCGTCCAGTGAATGAGGAATGGGGGGAGATCTTGTGAATCAGGGAATCCCGATTGATCGGGGACAAACGGCCAAGGATTTACTCGCGCTGCTAAAGGAGACAGCGCGCTGCCGTTTGAGCAAAATACGCTGCTGCTGATCTCTTTGGGTGGGGTTGCGACTGACGACGCTGATAAAGGTTTCTGGGATGATCTGTCCGAAATGATCCAGGGCTTCAAATATCGGCACAACGCGAATGTATTCACGCTATCCCAGACAGATTACGCGGCCCTTGTTCGCATGACAGAGTTTAATCAGGTTTCCATGCTGACGGATGCCAAGGTTGAACTGTTGCGATTGATACAACAATATTTCCCTGATCAATTCGGGATGATCGATCAATCACGTTTGCTCCGACCGATTGATCTCAGATTCAAAAAACAAAATGCGCTGCGTTTCTTGGAACGGTTTGTTGAGCAAGAAACCAAAACCAAAACCCAGCCTTCAAAGCGCCGTCGATTACGTCGTTTGGCGGAACCAGACATCGAACGTGTGATCGAAGTGACAGAAGGCATAGGTGCTGCGGCCTTTGCGAAGGTCTTTATCCGTGCCCAAACGATCACCGAGATTTTGCCGGGTGCACCACCTATCGAAGTCATGCAGGAATATTTCGTCGCGATGGACGCGCTGAAATCACATGTGTTTGCTGACGTTGAATTGCGTGGCAGCGGAAATTTATTCAATCAACTGACGATCACCTTAGATCGGCTAATGCTTAATTCATATCAGGCAGCCAATCCTTCTCAATCTCAATGCTCTATCAATTTGCATGTGGAATCAGTTTTCACGCGAACATTTGAAGAGTTCCTAAAGAACACAGGTGATCGGGCATTCGAAAATATCGCGTTTGAATTTCGCCAAGCCAATGTCCTTCAGCAGTTTGACGAATACGAGGTTGCGACCAACCTTATCAAATCAAAGGGCGGTACCGTGGCTATCGATGCTGTATTCCCGGAAACCGTTGGTATCGTGAATATGGAACGGCTACGGGCTGATTATGCCAAGATCTTCTGGCGACAGGGGGCGGAACAACTCCTTCCCGAATACGAAGATAACCTCACGGCGATGCAGGAAAGCGGGACACAAATTATTCTCGCGCGTGTCGACGATGAAACCGCGGTCGATGTTGGGCATGATCTTGGCATCAATATGTTCCAGGGTTTTTATATCGACGACCTGCTCTGACTCTCAAAAAAAGACCGGACCTTTGGGGGCAAAGATCCGGTTAGTTTATTTTGGTGGTGGAGAGGTAATCTCGTGAATATCTAACACCCTTCGCAAGGGATAGGGCCGCCAGCTTCGGCGTATGAGAACAAGCGATCAAGGCGAGCGAATTCGATCATGCGGCGCACACCATCGCGAACGTAGCGCAATTGGAAACTTCGGCCAGAAACCCGCGCTGCCTGCACAACTTCGACAAGACCTGCAAGCCCAGCGCTATCGACGCGGTGGACATCTGACATGTCAACGACCAAGCCATCGTCGTCAGCTAGATGTTGGAGTAGCAACTGCCGTGTGGCTGTGGCTCGGCGGAAATTAATGTCTCCGGAAACTCTGATTGTGTGCATAGCGGCCTCCGATCTCTGGGTTCTAATTGGGATCGGTAATTTTGATTGCGCCAAACAAACGCGATCACGATCCTGAAAAATTCAAGATCGACAAACAATGTGGCAGCGGTCGGGGCGGAAATAAGGTTATTTTAGGGCGGTTAAAGGTCGTTTATTTTTAAGCCGCATCTTCATCCAGCAAGGTTTCGCCCGGTTTGACGATAGAAAACTCCACAGGTTCTGTGCCCAGCGTTACTTCTCCGTCCTTCATTTGAACGACGGTGTAAGTTGAATTTTCGATATCCCGGACTTCGGGGTAATCGGTCCTGTAATGGGCACCACGGCTGTCTTCGCGTGCGGTCGCGGCTGCGACCACGGCTTTCGACACCAAGATCAGGTTCTTTAAGTTCAGCCAATCATGCCATGTCAGATTATAGGCGAGGTTGGATTCTGCGACACCAACGGTATCAAGCTGTGTGTCCAACTCGCTCAATTTGTTTTTCGCGCGCTCCAGACTATCAGCGTCACGAATGATGCCCGCGTCTTCCCACATATGTTCCCAAAGCGATGTGCGAACATCGTCGATCCGCCCGGCGGGGCGATCCAGTGGTTGGCGGCAGAGCGCGATGGCTTCGTCGATGACCGATTGATCGGGATCAGGTATTGTAGCGCCGGGTTTTGCATTGGCACCGATGGTGTCGCCTGCGATGCCGCCAAATACAGTCGAATTGGCAACACCGTTGCCACCCAATCTGTTGGCACCGTGCACGCCGCCGGTATCTTCACCCGCTGCATACAAGCCGGGCATGGCTGTTGTGGAATCCACATCGAATTCAATCCCACCCATCATGTAATGTGCTGTTGGAACGACCTCAACCAAGCCGTTAACGAGATCAAATCCACAATCGGCGCAACGCTCAACCATACCTTTGAAGGTCTTGCGGACATGGTCAGATTCCAGATGTTTCATGGTGATATACAGACCGCCATTCTTGGCAGTGGCGCCCGTGCGCATTTCTGTAAGCATGGCGCGGCTGACGATGTCACGCGTGGCGCGCTCGTTTCGTTCGTCATACTTGTGCATGAATCTTTCTTCGTTCCCGTCGAGCAAGTATCCGCCTGCACCACGCAGGCCTTCTTCGATGATGGTTCCGGTGATCCGTGTATCTTCGCCCGCGATCAGTCCCGTCGGATGGAACTGGACCATTTCCATATCACGCAGTCGAAGACCCGCGCGCATCGCCATCGCCATTCCGTCGCAGCTTTTATCACCTGACGGGGTATGGAATTTGTACATGGTCGGGCCACCACCGGTCGCGAGCAGGACAGACCCTGCGTTGACCATTCGGAAACACCCCTCGCGCATATCGATCATCAGGACGCCAGCGATCCCAGATCCATCAGCGGCAGGCACCAATGACACTGCGCGATGATCTTCGAGGCGTTTGATATCACGCGCCCAAACTTGTTCAGACAGTCGGTTGATGATTTCGATCCCGGTCAGATCGCCCTTGTGAACGGTTCGATCAAATGTTTGCCCAGCGAACGCCTTTTGGTGGACGCTGCCGTCCGGGTTGCGATCAAAAAAGCAGCCGAGCTCGTTTTCCAATTCGCGGATGCGGACCTGTGCTTCGGTCACCAGCTTCCATGCCAAGTCCTGGCGATTGATCCATTTCCCACCATCGACGGTATCCATGAAATGACGTTCGGTGCTATCACCCGGTGCCAATGCGACGTTGTAGCCGCCCTGAACCATGCGCGTGCAGCCGCATTTACCAAGCAACCCTTTGACGGCGACGGTCACGTCGAGTTCGGGATTTGCGGCCTTGGCGTGTAACGCGCCAAAAAGGCCAGCCCCCCCGGAGCCCAATACGAGAACATCCGTCCGATACTGTTCGATTTGCATGTTAGATGCCATGTCATGCCCCTCCTGGGTTCGCCAGCAAAAGTGCGCCCGCCACAATCAAAATGGTGAGAACACATTGCCGGAATTTTTTTTCGTCGAATCTACGGTAAAGTTTTAGGCCGAGCCATGCGCCGACGGCGACAGCTGGCATTGCGATAACAAATCGTTCGGCTGTTGTTGATGTCACCATGCCGCCGTACGCCAACCACCCAAGTGCCATGCCATGCATGGATAAAATAAAGGGCTGCGTCACGCCGCGCGCTTGACTTCTGGCCCATCCACGCTGTGTACACCAAACGCCGGGCACGAATCCCGATAAGCCTGCGAATCCGCCAAGGATGCCGCCAATCCAGCCTATGAATCCATCAAGCAAACGTCCGCCAGCCGTAATGTGCGGTAGATTGCGTAGCGCCAGCATGACAATGCCATAAATGATCAAGCCAGCGCCTGCGACCATCTTAAAGGTGGCGGGTTCGACCATCATAAGCAGACTGGCCCCAATGGGGACGCCGACGGCACCACCAATCAGAAACGGCCAGAAGAATTGAAAGTCTAATTCACGGCGCATCAAAATGATCAGGGCGATGTGCATAACAAGAAAGCATGACACCACCAACGGCACGGTCTCGGCGGGCAGGAAAAACTGTAACCAAATCGCAGAGGCGATCAGGGCGTCACCAAAACCAGCAGCACCTGTGACAAACGCTGCAGCGAATGCGCCGGTCAGAATGATGGAGACTTCAAACCACATTGAACAAGAACGCGAGACCAACGGCGAGCGAAATGCCCGCACCGACAGCGACGGCCGTTTTGGAGCTTTCGCTCGTGCTGATGAATTCTAAAGCCATGAGTCGTAAACCACCCGTCAGGTGGGCAGCTAGCAAGATGACAAGAATAACCTCGGCCCCTTTGACCAAGGGGGCGTCCGTCCAACGGATAAAGCCGTCCATGGCGGCTTCGCCTTCGATGGCGAGGCCGAGTACATAAAAGTGTGCGGGCAAAAAGATCGCGAGCAGCAATCCTGATGCGCGATGCAGTATGAACGCCCAGTAATGCGCGTGATTTCTGTGACCTGCGATCTTCATCCGATGATACTCGCATTAAACAGGCCAATAACTGCACGAAAGCCCATGGCCAGAATGATGAGGCTAAACGTTGCCATAATCATGTGTGTGGCACCCGGTCCGACCGAGGTCATTTCCTTTAAGATGGTCCGAATGCCAATAGGGGCGTGCACCGCGATGGCAATGACGAACACGCTGTAAAACGCGAGCCATAAGAAGTTTCCTGATACGCGAGAGATAATCTCGGCGGCGCTCAGTCCATCTTGGACGGCATAAACGATAACAACCAAATGGATAATCACGCAGACTGCAAGCACGGCGGCGCTCAGACGCTGCCAAACCCAAAGCTTGGTTTCGACCCGGGCGTTAGACACTAAATCTCGCCCTTTAACGCAGCCTTCATCGTGGCGCGTTTCAATCCAATAATGGACCGGGTGGGACTTAGGTTTTTCGGGCAGTGTTTCACACATCCTTGTTGTGAGTGACATGCGTGACAGCCTGAATCGCCCGATATAGCTGTTAAGCGCTCTTTGTTGCCGCCATCGCGGACATCATTGACCAATGTCCATGCGCGGTTGAGCGCGGCAGGGCCCAAATAATCTTTATTCCATTCAACGACATCACATGCGGAATAACAGACCGCACACCCGATGCATTCGATGCCTTGGGCAGCCAACTGGCGTGTTGGATCATCAGGGAGCACGACGTCAAAATCATCGTTCCGGGTTTTGGTTGGGTGGAATTTACCTTCGGCCTTGTTCATCTTGTCGAAGAACTCGGTCATGTCACAGGTTAGGTCTTTGACGACTTTTAAATTTCGGAGTGGTGAAATTTTGATCTCGCCATCTTCCACTACCTTGTCGACGTGCGTGCGGCACGTCCAACGTGGTTTACCGTTTACCGTCATCGCACAAGAACCACACATACCCACGCGACACGCAAAGCGGTAGCTTAATGTCGGATCGATATTGCGTTGAATGAATGTCACGATGTCGAGGACCGTCTGAGACGGTTGCCGAGGGACATCGAAGGATTGGAACTCTCCGGTTTCGCGGCCACGCCAAACCGATACTTTGATTGAATTGCTCATGCCCTGTTATAGGCGGGTTTGCAGGATGACACCAGAATTAGTCATGAATATAAATTGATATATTTTATATAATCATGAATTTAATTAAAGGAAATGTGTGTTTTCCATACTGTGCATTTCAGGTGACTGCTGCAATCACACACCCAAATCCGTATTCTGGTTTAATCCAAATGCCATCACTGTTGTCTACGAAGTTGATGTTATTTCCAGCCCAACATGCCCGAGTGGCATCAAGGTCTGATACCTGTAGCTTGAATCCTGCAAAATAGGCGGTGCGATTTTCATCATCTGCAATGGCACCAGGGAACATCTTGGCAAACGCGGCGGGCGGCATCGCGACCAGGTCGCCCCGCGATGTCGTAACCCGGATGGTCCCATCGGCTTCGGTTTGTGGGCTAGCATCTGCATATGCACTCAGGAATTTGCCCGCATCTTCGGGCGTATTCGTCACCACATAGGTTTCGGCAATACTCAATCCGCCGTTGGCATGGCGCTGATAATCGGGTTTCCAAAAAAGATCAGGCCGCCATTGTTTGCAGGTAAAGAATGCCATGTCTGGCAAGGCGGGATCATCGACAAATGTGAGCGAAAAGCCCACGGTCTCGGAACGGCCATCGGGTTGCTTCGCGAGGCGCTTGAATTCAAACGGCTCAAAAACATGTAAGCCCTTGGATTGGTACTCAGCCCGGTCCTGGGTCTCATCGGTGCTATCCAACACAAGCATCGAAATCCCCTCTCGTGACTTTAGGTAGTCGCGATTGAAAGCCCCAAAGCTGAAATGCTCGCCATCATGTTTGGGGATGTTTTCAGGCTCCGTGACAGACAGTACCTCTAAGAAACACCCATCGAGCTGCGCTAAAATATTGCCTGTGCCGAATGGGTGTTGGGCTTGGGGCGTCATGGTGAACCCCATGCGTTGGTATACATCTGCAGCTTTTTTCAAATCTTGAACGCACAAAACGAGATGATCGATGCCTCTGGACATGACGGGGCCTCCGTGGACGGGTAATTTCATAGTGGTGCGGGGGATAAGCACGCAATGATCATACGATACCAAGGGGGCGGCGTTGGGCACAAGAATAACAAAGATCGAAGTCAACAAACTACGATTGCCGCTCATGGTACCTTACAAGTTGGCTTTTGGGCCGGTGACAGCACTCGATACCATTATTGTTCAAGTTTTCGATACCGATGGACGTTCAGGGTTTGGCGAAGCGACCATCCTGACAGGCTATACACCCGAAACCATCGAAGGTGCGTTGAAGATTATATCCGTGATTTCATCCGCCATCGCAGGACATGATCCTGCGGACGCGAAATCGCAGGCGTTGTTGCGCCATAGTGAAGCTCCCTTTTCTGTAACAGCTGTGGTGACCGCAATTGAAATGCTTGAGGAGCACACTGTCCTGCAACCTAAGTCTTCCTCGCAGGTGTCGTTACTTGCGATTTTAAGCGCGATGGACGAAGCGGGGATCGCCGACGAGATTACGACCCATGCCGCTGCTGGCTATACGACGATAAAGGTCAAGATCGGTTGGGAGCTCGAAGATGATTTGGCGCGCGTCGCCTTTATTCAATCGTGCCTGCCAGATGGGGTATCAATCCGTATCGATGGCAACCAGGGCTATTCAAAGGCCGATGGTGTGGCGTTTGCATCGCGTGTGTCGCCGGACCGTGTCGAGCTTTTGGAACAACCCTGTCACATGAATGATTGGGATGCCGCCGCTGCCCTGGCGAAAATTGATAATGTGCCGCTCATGCTGGACGAGAGCATTTATGGGGATGTCGAAATTGAACGTGCCGCCGAATTGGGTGGCGTGACGCACGTGAAACTAAAACTGATGAAGGCGGGTAGCATTGATAATTTGATGCGACAACTGCGGCGTATTCGTGAATTGGGCATGACGCCCGTACTAGGTAACGGGGTCGCCGCTGAACCTGGATGTTGGATGGAAGCTTGTGTCGCCGACGCCTTAATCGATAATGCAGGCGAGATGAATGGATTTTTGAAACCCAAATCGCAGTTGTTCGAAGAACCGCTCTCCGTTACCGATGGGGCCATAGTCATGCCGTCAGAAATGCCAACGCTAAAAGATCTCAAAGCGTTTTCTGTCGATCATCAAATTTTTTTGGATACTTAAATGTTCGGTTATGAGTGGTTTGCCCTTTCGGGCGTTGCATTGGCCGTGTTGGCAGGTGGGTTGGCCAAGGGACTGACCGCGATTGGATTGCCGATTATTTTTTTGGTCATCGCAGTCAACTTTGTCCCTCCGCAGGCGGCGGTCGCCATCATCACTATACCGATCCTGGTGACAAACTTATGGCAGGTCTGCCGTGGTGGCAGCATTCTTGAGCCCATCAAACGATTTTGGTTGATGATCATTCCCTTTGTCATATGCATGTACATCGGATCATTGATTGTCGCCTCAGTTGATTCATCAACGATGTTTTTGTTGATCGGAATCTCGGTTCTCATTTTTACCGTCTCTCAACTCGTGACGCCGATGAAGACTCCGCTGAGTCCGATTTTAGAGAAGGTCTTGGCCCCTGTGGCGGGGATCATTGGTGGATTGATGGGCGGCATTTCCACCGTCTGGGGACCGCCGTTAATGATGTATCTTTTTACGCTGCATCTGCCCAAAGATATGTGGACGCGAACCATTGGGGCTGTTTATTTGATTGGTGCAGTGCCGTTGACCATCTTTTATTGGAAGAACGGCATTTTAAACCCGGGCAACGTTTGGCTGTCTGTTGCCGCATGTGTGCCCGTGATGATTGGGACAATCATAGGGGAAAGCCTGCGCAAATATGTGAACGAAGCTTTGTTCCGCAAAATATTATTGATTGCGCTATTCGTTATGGGGCTAAACATGTTGCGCCGCGCGCTATTCTGAAGGCGCCCATGGAAACGGCATAAGCTTTTCCAGCCCTTCCGAAAATTCATAGACGCTTGTTACTGCCAACTCATGATCAAACGGAAGACCGTCCTTGTCGGCGCGTTCGCGAAGCCGTTCGTGATGATAAGCCATCACCTCGGTATCCATCGGCATCTCGCCGCAATCGAACATCCGAAGATATCCGTCGATATCGCGCGCGGGCATCACCCGGCTTTTCATATAATTGTTCGGTGACCACGGAATATCCATCACACCCGCTTCGCATGCCCGGACCACACCAATAGCCACATCGCCGTCACCCATTTCCAGAATCTTATCCATGATCGGACGGACTTCTTTGCCGATCAGGTCGCATTCACGTTTGTATTCGGGCATTTCATCCAAACGAATTTGGCGCGCCATGTAGATCGCCATCCGTGTGTTCCTAAGACCAGCCGCATTGGCTTCGGGAGTTGGGATGCCAAATGCCTCGTGGGATGATTTGGTGGTGACGCTGACCGCGCCCCCGATGGCTGCCAGTGTTCCGCCATACGCAACCAAGGCCTCACATTCTGCCGAGTCATAAGGCCAAGCGCCCATCCAATGCAGGGATGTGACGGGCGTAAAGATATCGGTATATCCAAGCTGCGTCAGGTATTCTTGTGTCAGCACGCGGGCCATCTTGATCGCCGCCGCATCCTGGACCAGATGCATGGTTTGGCCCAATTCTAGGCCATAGTTTTTGACACCTTGTCCTGCTGCCAGCAACGCATCGACGATGCCCGTCAGGATGGCAATGCACGGTGGGATATTGGTCCCGGTCAAAAATCCAGGTTGGCGACGATGTAAATCAACGCCCATGTCCGCATACGTCGCAGCCAATCGATCAAGGTATTGATAATTTCGGATGCCCTGCGCGATGGAAACTTCTTTGGTATAAGACGTGGTATATGCAAACCCAGATCCCAAGTACCCGGAAAAGCCTGCAGCGAAACCAACCTCAGCTGTTAATTTTGGCATCGCAGTTCCAGACAGTACGATGGCGGGCTTGTTGATGCATTCAATCAATTCCCGGGTGGCCCTGGGGCCATAGTTGACCATCGGATAGCCGTTCAACATCGATCGTCCGGCTTTTTTAGATTCCTCAATCCCGCGCGCCGCATTTTCCCATTGTTCGTTCCGGGTATAGCTATCGGTGGTCGTGGGGACGATGTCTGCCATGCCCTGTTGGTCCAGGCAGGTCATTAATTCCTTTTGAAGTTCCAACGTGCCAAAGCCACCACGAGGTTGGGTCAGGCAGCGCCCTTCGGCATCGGCTTGGCGCATGACCCATCCCAGTTGCTTATGTTGGGGGAGTGCGTGGTGATACGCCGCCGCTTCTTCGATATCGATCTCGGCACCCGTCGGCCAGCGTGCCAAGTTCTTTTCCCGCATGACGGCGAACGCATCATCTGGAATACGTTTTGCGGTGAAGGGAAGATCGTCGATCTCAAGCTGCGGGAGGGCGATCATGCGTCGTCTCCTTTGTCATGGCGGGAAGGGTTGTCAGCGAATTCTGCGCCAGACGAAGTGCGGCGTCTTTATCGACAGCGGCCAACAGTCCGACGGCATAAAGTGCATAACCGCTATCGATCATCAGGTCGGGGTTTTTTGGGCGCAGGCTTTCTGATGCGCTGCTGTCATAAAGCGCTGCGGATAAAATTGTTTCAGGCATGCTGCCATGGACCAATACACCACCGGTGCCGATCACGGTGTTGGTCGCCGTCAGATCTTTTCCGTATTGAACTGCGACGGGGCCCGTGACGGATTGCTTGATCTCTATCCGCCCGGCGTGGCGTGCCATGGCGCGGGCAACTGCGTTGCTGGCGAGTGCCGTATCAAACGTGGTTTCTTCTTGATTATCGGGGATACGCTCAACATCGCCCTCGATCTTTTGCAGTAGCTCTTCTACGGCATCGGGTGTGAGATCAACTTCGGCTGAGAATGCGTCTATGCCGACAGCTTCAACAATGGCACGGGCATTGTGGCGCATGCCCAAATCACCCTCGACGGTGCGTTTGGCGTAGGGCTCTGGCAAACCGTAATGCACGACCCCTTCGGATGTGGGGTTACCTTCGCCAATAGAATGAACGTCTGTGGTGGCACCGCCGACATCGACAATGATCAAGTTGCCTAATCCCGGTGTGGTGTCTGATCCCTCTGCCAATAGCTTTGCTCCATCCATCACGGCGGCTGGTGTGGGCATAAGAACGGCATCAAATCGTTTGGCGGCTTTATCGATGCCTTTGGCGTGGACAATCCGTTCGATAAACACGTTCCGGATGGCAGCCCGCGCGGGCTCAACATTCAAGACGTTGAATTCGGGCATCACGTTATCTGATATTCTAACATCGATACCTGCATTGCTGAGGATGTCTGCCGTGTCGTCAGCGACAACACGATTGCCCGCCACAATGACGGGACATGCCAATTGTGCTTCAGCCAGTTTCTGTGCGTTCCACAGAATTGTTTCTTCGTTGCCACCATCGGTGCCGCCCGCGAGCAGCAGGATATCAGGCTGTCTTGCGGTGATGGCCTCTGCATCTTTGACAGTTAGTTTGTAAGCATGTGCGCCGATCAACTTGGCCCCGGCACCCAATGCGGCCTGGCGCGCGGCCTCGGCAGTCAGCTCCTTGACCAAGCCAACAGTGATCATGGCGAGACCACCAGCAGCACTTGATGACGCCAGGCGATGATCAAAATCGGGCAGGCCGCCCATGCGCTTTTCTAAATCTGCAAGGGCGGCATCCATGCCAATATTTATATCTGTGGTGACGGTCGATGGACCTTGGCCCGCCGCGATGATTTGGCCGCCGATCAGATCAATCGCGCGCAGCTTTGTGTACGTGCTGCCGAAATCGATCAAAAGCGCCGTCAACGATGTCACGCGGCAGCGCCGGATGCTTTGGTGGCGAAATCTTGGTCTAGTAATGTAACGACATCAGGTGTGCGTGTGCCCGGTGGAAAAGCGCGATTGAAGCCCATATCGACAAAGCGTTGTTCAACCTCATCCCAGGACTGTTTTCCGACAACCAAGTTGCCGCCGACATAAAGCACGATGTCTTCTAAACCAGCTTCGACGCACATGTCGCGAAAACCTCGGCAATCCAACTCGCCCTGTCCATAAAGTGACGAAACCAAGATCGCATCAGCCGCCGTTTCAATCGCTGCTTTGATAAAATCTTCTGACGGTGTCAGCGCACCCAGCGTGATGACATTGAAGCCTTCTTTTTCGAGCGCCATCGACAAGATGCGATTGCCAACGATATGCGTGTCTGCACCGATGACGCCGGTCACCAAAGTAACCTTTGCGCGTTGATCTGATGTCAGGGGCATAGTGCCTAGTCCTCGTCGCTCATGCTTGCCGGCGGGGTATGGCATTCACGCATCACTAGTTCCATTCGCCGCGCAGCATCGCGAAAACGGTCGAGTTTTTGAATTGCGACCTGCACCGATACACGCACCGCAGGTGCATGCACCGATAGTCCGGCTACGACACGCCCCTTGGTGTCGTAGATCGGCACGGCCATCCCAATCAGCCCGGCTGTGTTTTCTTGATCATTACAGGCGTAGCCTAATCGGCGAATTTGCTTGAACTGAATCTCCAAAGATTTTGGGCTGGTCAGCGTATTTTCTGTGTATTTTTTAAGCGGGCCATTGGACATGATCCGCTTGCGGGTGCGCGATGGTAAATGTGCCAACAGTAATTTGCCGATAGCCGTGGCATGTAGTGGCGCGCGCGATCCAATCCCGATTTGCAATCTGAGAGGCCACGCACATTCCACACGATCCACATAGACCACACCGTCTCGGTCCAAGACGCCGACATTACATGTCTCGCCGATCTCGTTGACCAAAGTATTCAGAATAGAACGAAGCGGCGCCGCATGGGTGAATGATGCCATGGTGTCTGCTGCCAAGGCCATCAAATTTGGCCCGACCAGGTACTTCTCACCATCGGGCGACCGCGTGATCAGCAGCGTTTCTTCGAGCTGCCGAACCACCCGAAAAACGGTCGGTCGTGGCAAGTCTGTCGCTTCGGCCAGATCGTGAAGACTGGGCGGGTGTGTCGCATTTAAAATTGCTGAAAGAACCGTTACCCCCTTGCCGAGCGCGCTTCCGGTATCGGGTGGGGTGATGTGGCTGAATTGACCGCCGTCGGGCATGGTGTCCTCGTTAAATTGGTTTCGCGACTTAAAACATTAGCTAGAATTCCGGATATTCCAACAAATTCGACAAATATGTCTCGTTTATTAATATTATGCAGTATTAATATTCAGATTTGCAGAGTTGGGTCTATTGGGTCAGCATGTTTGGACGATTGGCCGAGGGCATTTCCATTTCTGAATCACTGCACCCAACCCCCGAAATTGATAGTTCGACCATGTTCCGACGGGGCATGATCGAAGGCTTCAGCCTGCCCGCTTTTATGGTCGCTGCGAGCATGATCGGTTACGGGGCGTTGGTGCAGTCAGCGGGGCTAAGTTTGGGGCTGGCGATTGTATCCACAGTTGGTATTTGGGGATTGCCGGGACAAGTCGCATTCATCGAATACATGCTGTTGGGCGCCCCGGTTTTATCAATGTTGATCGCCGTTTCGATGGCGAACATGCGGTTTTTGCCGATGAGTTTATCGCTGATCCCGATGTTTCGGGGGTCAGAATCGGGTTGGCGACTCAGATACCTTTGGGTTCAATTCATGTCGGTCAATACGTGGGTGGGGCTGTTACGCAAAGTGCCAGAACTGACGCCCGATCAACGAGGCCCGTACTATGCCGGCTTTGCAACTATTTGCCTGATCTGCGGGGTCGCGGGGACAACCACAGGATATATTCTTGCCGATACGTTGCCGTTTTATGTGACCGTCACGATGGTGTTCATAAATCCAATCTATTTTGCATTTGTATTCGCAGCCATGCGCGCAAGGGCCTGCATGATCGCATTGATCGCAGGTGCGATTGCCGGACCACCATTATATTTGTTGAGCCCAGAATGGAGCCTGCCGTTGTGTGGTGTGATAGCTGGAACAATTGGCTATTCCGCAGACCGAATCATGCGGCGGTGGGCCTGATATGTTGAACCAAAGTGTTTCCGAATGGGCGCCATGGACGTTGGTATTTCTTGCCATCGCCGGGACCTATCTTTGGCGTGGCGTAGGGACAGCTATCGCGGCACGGATCGATCCCGAAAGCGATTTTCTGCAATGGGTGGCGTGCGTCGCATATGCAGCGTTGGCAGGGCTGATCGCACGCATTTTGATATTACCCGTCGGTATCTTGGAACAGACCGAGATGATTGATCGTCTGGGTGCAACGGGGATCGGATTTGTGTTGTTCTTTATCTTTCGACGGCATGTTGGGATTGGTACGATCAGTGCTGCCGGTATTTTCATGGTACTTGTTTGGGCACGGGGCCAAGGAATCATATGATGCTGAAATCACGATGGCTTTGGATTGTCTTTGTTGCCTCGGCTTTTTTGTCATCATCTGTCGATGGCCTTGCACAGACGTGTGATGCGCCAGAACCTGTATGCGCCGCTGCTGATAATGTTGTCGCGATTTCAGGGTTCGAACCCATCGGCAGTGCCGTTGCCGTGGGTAACGGCATGCTGGTGACCAATCGGCATATGGTCGCGGATTTAGAATCGGTCACGGTTGTTTTACCAAATGGCGAACGTGCCATGGCGACGGTGACTCCCACCGATTACGCGGGTGATCTGGTATTATTGAAAACGGATAGCCTAGCTTCTGCCGTGCCGTTGTTGGTATCGCGGCCACTGATCCACGGCGTTTTGTATGTGATCGGTTTTGATCTGGGGCGCGAAGCGATCCGCGTTTATAAACCTGGTCGTATGATCGTTGATGTTGCGGAAACCCCACTCGCCAGATTGCACATGGACGCATCTGCTTTGCCCGGGAATTCTGGTGGCGCGGTCGTTAATGCATTGGGGAACTTGGTGGGTATTGTCGCATCAGGTGGCGAAGGGCGAAACGAAGCGATACCTGCGACTGAAATTGAGCGCGTCAAAGATGTATCTGGTCCTGCATTCAAAGATGCTTCGATGGTGATTGGTCGGGCTTACCGCGCATGTGTTGATGCGTTGAACGATGTCAGCTCCCAGCGCGGCCCATTGTCGCCCCAGGTCGCAACCGCGATGTCAGATAGCTGCCGCGCCAGCAACAACCGCCAACTCATGGACTTGGCAGGACAGGCATTTGGGCAGCGGCGCGATATCGACCGATCATTGGCGTTGCTTGAAGCGTCATACGACCAAGACCCAAATGCACCAAACACGGTTGTGTCGCTGGCTATCACATATCATCTGGCCCAGCGTTGGGCTGACGAAATAGCAATATTACGGCATGGATTAGAAATTCTACCCGACGATGTTCAACTGCTTCGTCTCGCGTTGCAGGCCGGGATTTGGGGCGGTGAACAAGACTTGGCTGATTTTGCGATGAACCGTATTATGGCGGTTCTGCCGCAGATGGCCCCAGCGGCCAGACGATTCTATGACAATCCGCCACCAGCACCCCAAGTGCGCCCGCCCGGCTAAATTTATAACGGTCCGTCGCTGGGATCGGGGATCCATCCGTATTTCGTTTGCCGTGGGCCATTTAATGCCCGCGCACGTTTCAAGATAGCATCGCGAAGTTCGGGGCCATTCCAATCGGGGTTTTTGGCTAGCATGCGCACGGCCAATGCGGTCACGCGTGGCACAGCAAAGCTAGAACCCGACGCTTTGCCGGGGGCACCACGGTGATCAATCACATCGATGCGCTCACCGGGCACCATAATATCGACATGGGTTGGGCCCCAATTGGATCCGCGTGCCAGCCTGCCGTTGGGCTCAGATGATGTGATGACGATGGTGTTCGAGAGTGGCAAAGACGCTGGATAAACAGGCTCTGAGTCGATGTTCCGACCGTTGTTCCCAGCAGACACCAGAAATAGTATTTTTGGGTGACGCGCCGCAGCCTCAGCGAACGCCGCCCATTCCTGTTCAGAATTTGATCCCATCGCCAGATTGACCACGGTAACGCCTGTCGATGCCAACCAATTGACGGCATTTGCCATCTTGGTCATATCAGGCCTGGGGTAGCGGATGGGAATGATCCGCGCCATCGGGGCTTCGTTGATGATGACACTCGCGACGGAGCTACCATGATGAAGTGGAAAAAATGGCGAGCGTCCCGTATCGACATCAAAGGGGCGATCATCTTCGTCCCAATAGTCTTTGCCGATAAGCGTGCCGTTTGGATCGCGGGCAATATGCTGATCGAATGGGGCAACCGTATAATTGATCCCGCTATCAATAACGCCCACCGAAATTCCACCAGGGTCCTTGCCCGATGGTACGGGTGGGTTCAGCGCAATTTCATCAAGGATGGTTTTCCCGTCACCGCTCAGGACTTTGATCGATACGGGTTTCCCTGCCTCAGAATAGGTGCGCTCGCGGATTTCTCGAACGCCACACGTATCATCACCGCTAAGACTGAGCCGAGGATCAGGATTGGATAAGGCGACGGACGCTCGCCGCAGTCTGCCGCCTGGGAATAACATCGTCAGATCAATGCGATCACCGTTCTGGGCTAGGAATGTCGTTGTTGCACGCCCGGGTTGGGTGCCCAGAATATTTACGTCGTGCGCAATGACGCGCGTATCTGGGAAAACATCGCGCAAGCGTGCAGCATCGGTATAAGGCTGAGTGCAGGCTGCTTTTAGGAGCGCACTCAGTTGTTCCATTGATGTCTTGTCCGAGGCGGCAGAGGGCGTGGTTACAATCACAGCCACACCAGCCACCATGATGCTTGCAACGAATGAGTATGTGGGGCGCGTAAAGAGCATCACACATTGGTGGATGAACACCCATAGTGTGTCAACTTTTGGAAATTGGGGGAGGCCGAAGGTGAGCCGCCGTATCCCGGGGACCAGGGGTTCGACGGGGGTATGGATGCCGCCGGGTCACGTTGAACCCACCTTCGGTTTGCGTTGCGGTCTGCACTTTGGGTGCAAAACACAAGCGCAACAAATTCTTGGCGTTGATCGGTTGACCATTGAACCCAATGGTTGATTTTATCCGACCGATCTATCTCTATGATCAGCTAACGAGCTTCTGATGCGAGGTTCAATGGAAACCGACATTTTCTCGGGATAGGCGCAGTTTGCGATGCTTGTGATGATACTTGGTGGCTGTACTAAGCTCAGCGCATTAACCCTATGATGGGTCATTTATCGGTAACCTTTTGGTATTACTAATGAATCGAATTTTCATACGAGATTGTCAGGAAAACGCGTGACCCCCACTCGGTTCGATATTTATGTGCGCCAAGACAATCGATGGCAGCTCAAAGGCAGCATGGGGGGTGAGGACAAGGATGCTGCCTTGGCCCAAGGGGCCTCCTTGGATTCGGATGGCGAGTTTCAGGGCGTCCGCATCATGGCAGTTACTGAATATGGCGAGGGGCGCGCGCCGCTAGAAACGTTGGCATGGATCAGCCCGCATCTCAGCAATGTCGCAGCTGTGACGCGCCAAATGAAACGCCAAGCAAATGCTGCCAGTGAAAACATAGCCGCGCGTGAAACGTCAGAGGCGCCCGTGCCCGCTGAGATGCGACAAACTGCATCGTCAGTTGATGGTCGGCGCACAACGAACGCAACGTCACCTTTTAGGACGAAACCAGCGCCTGAGTCCGCGTCGCAAGCGCAACGGTTAGCGGGCAAAATCGCATTCAACACGGCCATTTCGATTGGTATTGCCGTTGTTGCCTTTGTCCTGATTTCTATCGTGATGAAAAACCTGGGCCCCGCCATGGGGATGTCGGCATCGGTCCAGGGCAATGCGGCCTTTGGCATGACAGGTTTGGCCTTCTTGGTCGCGTGCTGGGTTTTGCTGGGCAAAGTTTATCGTGCACATATTACAGCATTGTCTGAAGTCCCAGAAAAATCTGCTGAACAGCACAGCCAACGACGTCGCAATACCCAGCGCATCCATCAAAATCCAAGGCCGAGGCAGTCACGTGAAGCGGACGAGGAAAACCCAGAAAAAGCACCTGCACCCATCCCAACCGCAGCCTCAGCCTCAGCAGGAATTGGGACACCACCTGAGGCCGGCGATGACAAACCGAAACCCGCTGGTGGTCTGACACAGCAAATGCGCCGTGCGATGTTGGAGTTTTTGGCAAAATCGCTGACGGCTATTGCAGGCGAAGTTCCTACCGTAAACCGCCATGTGTCGTTTGGGCTGAATTTGTTTATTTCGGGGGCAGCAGAAAGATATGCAAAGCATGTGGCCCTCAGCCCCATGCAGGGTTTTGTGTTGGTCCGCGAAATGGTTGAGGCTTTGGGCAATCCCCCTGATCGGGTGGATGCTTATTGCCGACAATATGGTGATTACAAATCAGAAGAACGTTACGGTCTGATGATCTCGGCTGGCGGGGCTGTGATGTCGCGCTATGTCGAAGATGACACAGACCCGTTTAGTGATTTCGCAGATGTCATCCAAATGTGGACGTCAGATGCAGCTGCGCGGTCGCAGGTGCAGGGAATCGTCTGCATCATGTTCACCGATCTGGTTGGCTCCACCCAGATGACCCATGAACGTGGTGACTATGGTGCGCAAGAAGTCGTTCGGATCCATAATGCCATCGTGCGGTCATCCTTGGCGGCGCATCGGGGACGCGAAGTAAAGCATACAGGCGACGGTATCATGGCAAGTTTTGCATCATCCGCCGATGCGACACGCGCCGGTTTGGAAATGCAAAAAGCGTTTGCTGCTCATAACGCGCGCGATGGCACGCTGCCGGTAAATGTGCGTATCGGGCTGAATGCGGGTGAAGCCGTCGAAGAAGAAGACGACTTTTTTGGCACCACCGTTCAGGTCGCAGCGCGGGTCTGTGATAAGGCCGATACGGGGGATGTATTTGTTACGGATAACGTTCGGGAACTTGCCAGCGCGCAAAAACTATTATTCGAAGATGCTGGGCAGTATGAAATGAAGGGTGTCCCGCAGCCGTTGACGTTGTACCGGGCAATGCCGTCTGAAAAACGGACTCAGTGAACCTGAAACTTTGCGTCCCGGACAACTTGGCAATCTGATACGTTAATGATGCCGATTTGACGTGACACGACCTTAAAGACTTTCTCCAACAGTTTGTCCATTTGATCTTCGTCTACGATGCATACGATGGTGACCATGCCGCCCGCGCTGGATACCAATCCATCACGGGTCCACGGCCCTGAATCACCAGAACCACTGATCACGGGTAGGACGGTGTAACCCGGCACACCTGCGTTATCCAGAATATGCGAGACCCGGCTGAGTGCAGGGGCTTCGATAAAAATTTCCAGGCGTTTTTTTGGGTGCGTATCCATGACTGTATCCTAAACACCAATCATCGCGTTCGCAGCCCAAATGTACGTTGGGATACCGACGATTAGGTTAAATGGGAATGTAATTCCAAGCGACAACGTGAGGTAAATTGACGGTCGTGCCTCGGGTAAGGCGACCCGCATGGCGGCGGGGACGGCGATGTAACTTGCGGACCCTGCAAGGGTCATCAGCAGCGCTGCGCTGCCCGCATCCAAACCGATGGCCAAGGCCCCCGCAAGCGCAATGCTTGCACCGATCAACGGCATGAAAAGCCCAAACAAGATAACGGGCGGGCGTAATTCCTTCGCACTGCGTTGAATGCCGCGTCCGCCGATTAAGCCCATATCGAGCAGGAATAGACATAAAACGCCTTTAAACGGATCGACGATAAAGCTATCGATTTGTTCAAACCCTGCAGGCCCTGTGATCCAGCCAATCACAAATGCGCCGGTTAAAACCAAGATGGAACCGTTTAAAAGTACTTCGCGCATCAGGCCATCTGATTGCCCTGGATCGGACGCTTCTCGCTCGCCCCTGGACAGCAAAAGGGCGGCAATAATGGCGGGGCTTTCCATGATCGCAGCGACCGCGACCAAGTATCCTTCGTATTTAATGCCGAGGGCATCCAGCGCAGATGTTGATGCAACGAACGTCACGATGGAGATTGAGCCGTAATGCGCTGCCACAGCTGCGACATCGATGCGTGGCAGTGTCGAAATCCGGCTCAAGATCGCATAGGCAATGAACGGGATAACAGCACTTAGGAGAAAACCAGCAGTGATGGCCATCGCCATCGTGGTGTCGACGCCACGTTCCGCAACGATGACGCCGCCCTTAAAACCAATCGCGATTAACAAATAAAGTGATAGCGCTTTTGCAACGGCTTCTGGAAAAACGAGGTCAGACTTAGCTGCAGCTGCCAAAAAACCCAAAGCAAAGAACAGCACCATCGGCGACAGAAGATTATTCTGTGCGAGTGCGAGAGCGTCCTGCATTTCGTTATCCTTGGGTGGTCATTGGTGTCGTGCTTATGATGCCCTGAAACGTTGTCATATCTACATTGCACCCGCTGACGACAATGGCAATGGGGCCCTTGAGCGCTTTTAGTTTGTTGGCAACCAATGCGCCGACCCCGACAGCACCGCCGCCTTCTGAGACGATGTGATCTTTATGAAAAAGTGTCCGCATGGCCTCGGCGATTTCGTCTTCACTGAGGAGAGTTGTCTCATTGATAAAACGCCGGGTCATCTCAAACGTCAGCTTGTTATCTAGCCCAATGGTGCCACCCAAGGCATCGGCCAACGTTTCGACTTCATCAACAGGTACGGGCTTGCCAGCCTGCAATGAGTCGACCATTGCGGGGCCATTTTCCATGGTGACTCCAACCATGTGCACATCGGGTTTTAATGATTTGATCGCCAATGCGACCCCAGCAAACAATCCGCCACCGGATAACGGAACCAGCACGGTTTTGACATCTGGCATATCTTCTAAGATTTCCAGTCCGATGGTACCTTGGCCTGCGATGATATCTGGGGCATCGAACGGATGAACGTAAATCAAACCATCCTTGGCAACGCGCTCATGAACGGCGGCTTCGGCGGTTTCCTGTGACGGACCCGCGATCACGACTTCTGCGCCCAAACTTCGGATGGCTTCTAACTTAACCTTTGGGACCAATTCGGACATGTACACCGAACAGGGCACGCCCAGGCGTTTCGATGCGTAGGCGAGGCCACGGCCATGATTGCCGCTCGACATTGTAATGACGCCACGGGCACGATCTGCATCGGACATTTTCATCAATGCATTCGTGGCGCCACGGATTTTAAACGCGCCGGTGTCCTGCATGGTCTCAAGTTTAAGGCGCACCGTTTGGCCACAAATTTCTGAAAGGTACGGCGATAGACGAAGTGGCGTGCGATTGACGTGCCCTGATATTCGGGCCGCGGCCTCGCGGACATCCGCAATCGTAACCGGGTTCATTTCGGGGCTGGCCAAGGTTCTGCAATGACGGCGACGCAATCACCGCGTGTCACCAACCCTGGCATGTGCCGACAGACGATCAGCCCATCGCATTCGGCGATCAGCGGTGTTGGATCGCGTTCTGGTTCTTCTAGGTAATGCACGCGGGCGATCACTTCTCCAGCAACCACGGTATCACCAAGTTCTTTGCATATCTCGAACAATCCTTCGGTTTTGCAGGTCACAAAACTTTCAGCGTGTGGTGTGTGCAGGGTACGGCTGGGTGCGGGAATATCTGGTGCGCCATCGATGATGCCTGCGTGTTTTAAAATATTCATCACACCACGTTCCGCGATTTTAATGGTCTCAACCGTTGATGACGCAGCACCACCTAATTCGGTAGAGACAAAGACTTTGCCCATGTCCTCGACGACCGTGTCGATCATGCCGTTGGCATCCAACTCGGTCAGGACCATGCCATACGGTGCGCCGAACGCATGCATCGCGGCCAGCGTGCGGTCCATCTGATCTGTGTCGGGCAGGTCATGTATGATCGACGTCGGTAACAAATTCATCGACCGACCACCCGCATGAATATCCACCACGTAATCCGCGCGACTGATAAATCGTGTGGTTACGAAATCGGCGATCATTTCTGTGATCGTCCCATTTGGATTGCCCGGAAACGCACGGTTCATATTGCCGCCATCAATCGGTGATGTGCGTTTACCCGCCCGGAATGCAGGTAAATTGAGCGCTGGAATTATGATCACGCAGCCTCGAACATCAATATAATCGAGGGCACTGCGCAATTTGGTCAGCGCGACGGGGCCTTCGTATTCGTCACCGTGATTGGCCCCTGTAAAAAGTACGGTTGGACCGTCGCCGTTTTTGATGACGCTGACGGGTAATCGGATGGACCCCCACGACGATTGGTCTCGCGACCATGGGATGATCATGGCCCCGTGCTGGCATCCATCCACATCGGGATCGATGTCTAGGCTGATTTTTGAATATTGCTCGTCACTCATACGTTAAGTGTGAGCGAACGTGTGCACCTATTCAAGAGTGATAGTTTAAACGTCCATGTTGGCGGAGAGATGCTTTTCCAGGCTTTGGCAAAGCGCATCGCCTGCTTCCGCATTCACATCGAGATGGGTAACGATCCGAATGCGACGATGCCCGAATGCGCCGATCAAAACGCCGTCATCTTCGAGTAGTGAAACAAGGCTGGCGGCGTCTGGCGCGTCTTCTGAAACATCAAAGATGACGATGTTGGTCTCAACCGGGAGAACACGTGTCACTTTGTCCATTGCCGATACGCGCTGGGCAATTGATGTCGCAAGATCATGATCATCGCTAAGACGATCTAAGTTGTTATCAAGGGCGTAATGACACATCGCTGCAATAACGCCAGATTGCCGCATTGAGCCGCCGATTTGTTGCTTGATCCGCCATGCTTGATGAATAAATTCTTCTGAGCCCGCGAGGACCGCACCTACAGGTGCGCCGAGCCCTTTGGTGAAATCAATCCAACACGAGTCGTAGCCTTGCGTCCATGTGTCCGCAGGAATACCGGATTTAACGACGGCGTTCATCAGTCGTGCCCCATCCATGTGGGTCGCGAGACCAGCTTCTTTGGCGACGCGGGCGACGTTTCTAATTTTTTCTTGTGGCCAAACAGCGCCCCCGCCCAGGTTGGCTGTTTGTTCAACGCAGACCAGCCGGCTTTCCGGCATATAGCGGCTTTTAGGACGTATCGCTTGGGTGACTTGTTCAGGCTCAAACATACCGTTTTCGCCATCGATCGCATGGATCATCACGCTGCTGATGGCGGCGGGGCCACCTGTCTCCTAGCAAATGAGATGTGATGACCGCTCGCAGATTACCTCGTCGCCGGGTTGTGTGTGAACGCGAACGGCAATTTCGTTACACATCGTTCCAGATGGTAAGAAAACCGCAGCCTCTTTACCGAGTAGTGTGGCGACACGTTCGCATAGGTCCCGGGTTGTTGGATCTTCATCTTTTTGTTCATCACCGACGTCGGCGGCGAGCACCGCTTCGCGCATCGCCATTGACGGTTTGGTCTTGGTGTCAGAATAAAAATCAAACATCTATCGGGCTCTTTAATAACCGACGGCGCACCCGTCTTTACGTGGGTCAGAACCGCCTGTGAGGACGCCGGACTCCCAATCGATCCAAATCGCTTGGCTACCGCCCACAGGTTTTTTTGGTGCAACCCGTTTGTGGCCCATTTTTTCTAATGCGGCGATGGTTTCGGCAGGCAAGGTGCCTTCCATTTCAACATCCATTGTGTTGGCGATAGGGAACACACGCGGGGCGTCCTGGGCTTCTTGGATATCCATGCCGAAGTCAAAGAGCTTGCTTAGGAACTGCATATGTCCAAATGACTGGTATTCACCACCCATGACACCAAACGGCATTACAGCCTTGTCATCCTTGCCGACCATGCCTGGGATAATGGTATGCAACGGACGTTTGTTCGGTGCGATGCAGTTCGGGTGGCCTTTTTCCAACGTGAAGCCCTGCGCCCGGTTGGTCAGCAGCACGCCCGATTTCGGGGCCATCTGAACGGAACCAAAGTTCGAAAACAGCGTGTTGATGAAGCTGCATGCGTTGCGGTCTTTATCAACGACGGAGATATAAACCGTGCTGTCGTTTGATGGGATCGTGACTGGCGGCAATGGATCAAGGGCGCGCTCGGGATCAAACTGTGCGACCAATTCCTTGGCGTGTTCATCTGATAACAGCCATTCAACAGGCACATCGGCTTTGTTCTCGTCGGCAACATACGCGTTCCGGTCTTGATACGTCATGCGACCGAATTCGATTTCCATATGCAGTCGCTCAACGGATAGCGGATCGATACCTTCAAACGGAACGTGTTTCAGCATGTTCAGCATTTGCAGTGCGATGACGCCCTGACCATTTGGCGGGCATTCATACACATCATAGCCGCGATAGTTTGTGGAAATTGGCGTGACGTATTCACCGATGGCATTCTTGAAATCTTCAAGGGTGTGCAGGCCGCCCAGCGATTGCAGGTACGACACGATATCTTCGGCGACTTCGCCGGTGTAAAATGCATCACGACCGTGTTCTGCGACCTTGCGTAATGTTTCAGCCAGTTCAGGCTGGTGATGCATTTCGCCGACGCCCGGGGTTTTGCCGTTTGGCATAAACACGCGCTTGGCGGCAGGGTCATTGACCAACAAGTGCTCTTGGCTGGCGAAATCGACTGAGACACGGGAACTCACGGGATAGCCATCACGGGCATAGCCAATGGCGGGCTGCAGTAATTCACCCAAGTCCATCGTGCCATGGTCTCGGATCAGGGTTTCCCAAGCATCAATCACGCCAGGTATAACGACGGAATGGGGCGTTTGGCGTTCCAGCTTTGTTATGCCGTTTTCGGCGTACCATTCAGGGGTGGCAGCAGCTGGGGCAGCGCCTGACCCATTGAACGCGATCATATCTTTGATTTGACCTTCGGGGGCATAGATACAGAAGTTATCGCCGCCAATCCCTGTGGATTCAGGTTCCACAACGCATTGTACTGCACACGCGGCGACAGCGGCGTCCATGGCGTTGCCGCCCCGACGCAAGATATCCAATCCGACAGCGGTTGAGATCGCATGTGACGTGGCAACCATGCCGTCCTTGCCGTGTGCCGGTGACCGGCCTGGTTTTTCTAAATCGCGCATGGTGTATCCCCCTCAAAGAATAAATGTGTAAACCTTTATATTGAGTGTCACCCCATAATTTCAAACATTCTATGGACGGAGCAGATTGGAATTCCTAAGTTATCGTCATGATTAACAAACCGTATGCGCTCATTACGGGCGTAAATAGTCAGAAAAAACGAGAGATCTAAACTAGGGAGACGATAATGAAAATCAAACTACTCGGCAGCGCAATTGCTGCTGCGGCGATCAGTGTAACGACGATGATGGCCCCAACACATGCTTATTCAGCAGACTTTAAATGTTCGACGGCCAAGCTGATTGTACCATGGGGTGCTGGTGGCGGGACGTCTGTTATCTTCAACATTTTTGAAAACATCATCAATAATGAGCTGAAGGCTGATCCAAAGATTCAGGTTGTCACGATCCCCGGTCAGGGCGGCAACAAGGGTGCCAAAGAAGCTAAAAAAGCCAAACCGGATGGGTGCACACTGTTTGCAATCCACCAGAGCGCCATCGTTAGCTTTTTGAACGGTCGTGTGGACTTTAATCACGAAGGTTTCGATACGGTCGCCCAATTGACCAGTACCCCAGAAATTTTTGGTGGTTCAGGCCAAGCACCATGGAACACGTTCGCTGAATTAAAAGATTTTGCGACAAAAAATCCAGGTGAAGCAAAAGCAGGCGCCACGTTTGGATCAACCAGTCAGTTCATGTATCTGCTGCTTGAAGAAAAAACCGGCATGAAATTCAAGTACATCCCGTTTGATGGCACGAAACAACGCATGACGGCGCTATTGTCCAACACCATCGATTTGGGCGGCATCAATGTTGCTGCGGCTCGTAAGCACATGGAAACAGGTGCGTTGAAGGCTTATGCGATTGCTGGTGATGAACGCTCCAAATTCCTGCCTGATTTACCGACACTGAAAGAACTCGGTGTAGATATGACCTATTCGCTCGACCGTGGCGTGATGGCCCCAAAAGGCACACCAAAAGCCATGATCGATCATTGGTCCAAGGTCTTCAAAATGGCTGCTGAAAACGAAAGCCTTAAGGCACAGCTTGATGCCAAAGGAACCATGGTTCAGTGGCGCAGCCCTGAAGATTACTCCAAATGGTTTGCCGAAGAATACAAAGCCCACGAAGCAGTGGCCGTTAAAATTGGCATGTACAAAAAATAAAAAAGTCTAATTGATCAGGGGCACAGAATTTACTGTCGCCCCTGATTCTTTTCTTGCCGATTTGTTGGGGGATGCGTTCATGGGTTCTTTGAATCGCGACACAATTATCGCGATATTTATGATGATCTTTTGGTCCATATTCTTGTGGGCTAGTTTTGATATCCGGATCGTCGAATATGGCACCATGGAAGCTGATGTCTGGCCGCGTGGCGTCCTCATTATTTTGTATATTTTGACAGCAATTTACTTGGTTCAAAGTCTGCGTGCTGGCCCCGATGCAGAACCGGAAGAGCCTTTTACCGTTGCAGGCTGGTTGCGAAAATATCGCAACCCACTTTGGTGTTTTGTGCTTTATTTGGGTTTTTTACTCACCCTTGATTTTTTTGGCATGTTGTTCGGCGGCATGTTGCTGGTCTTTATGCTTCTCACCGTGTTGGGCAATAACACACCAAAAGACATCGCAACTCATGCTGCAACGGCAGTCATCTCGATTGGCGGGATGTGGTCGATCTTTACTTTTGGTCTCAATGTGATCCTGCCGCCCAGCAGTTTCTTTGAATATTTTTAGGAGCGACAGATGGTTATAGAAAACATCCTCGCTGCCTTTAACGAACTCGCGAGTATTCAGACCTTTGCGCTGATGGCGCTGGGAACCGTTGCTGGGTTGATCGCAGGCGCTATTCCTGGTTTTACCATCGCTATGGCGATTGTGCTGACGCTTCCGTTTACGTTTGGGATGGAACCCGTGCAGGGCTTGGCGACCATGATCGGTGTTTTTGTTGGTGGACTATCTGGTGGCCTGATGTCGGGTATCCTCATCGGTATTCCGGGGACGCCTAGTTCCGTTGCGACGACCTTTGATGGATTTCCGATGGCGCGTAAAGGGGACCCGGGTTTGGCCCTGGGCCTTGGCGTTTGGTCGTCGTTTTTTGGCGGCATTATTTCGGCAGTATTTTTGGTTACGATTGCGCCGCAACTGGCCAGTGTCGGTTTAGAATTCCAACCGTGGGATTATTTTGCGCTGATCATGTTCGCGCTGACGATTGCGGCTAGCCTTGCTGGCGAAGATCTGATCAAGGGTTTGCTGGCGGCTGGGATTGGATTGCTGGTTGCGTGTATCGGCGAAGACAGTGTGAATGGCGTGGCGCGCTTCAACTTTGGCTCGGATGCGCTGAAGCAAGGTTTCTCGTTCCTGCCGGTTTTGATTGGCCTATTTGCCTTCTCTCAATTGCTATCGGATATCGAAGACCAAGTTCGCGCCAAAAAAGCACTGACAGAAACGGGATCGGTTAACGCACGGGTTGAGCATCGGCGTGCAGCGATCATGGTTCTGAAGAGCTGGGGGAATTTGGTACGCTCGTCCTGCATCGGCGTTTTCACAGGCGTATTGCCTGCGGCGGGGAGCTCGATTTCAAATATCCTTGCCTATGATCAGGCGAAGAAGGCCTCAAAGGAACCGGAAAAATTCGGCACCGGGCACCCAGATGGGATCATCGCGCCCGAGGCGGCGAATAATGCCACAGCAGGCGGCGCATTGATTACGATGATGGCCTTGGGGATTCCCGGCGACATCGTGACAGCCGTGATGCTGGGCGCATTATTAATTCACGATGTGATCCCTAGCCCCAGCTTCATTAACGAAGCCCCAGTTTTGGCCTATGGGATATTCATCGCGTTCTTTATCGCTAACTTCATGATGTTGGTACTGCAGTCCGGCGCGCTTCGATTGTTTGTGCTGGTGACCAAAGTCCGAATGTATTTCTTGGCGAGTATCATTTTGGCGTATTGCGGGATCGGTATCTTTGCGCTCAATAATGTCGCGTTTGATATGTGGACGTTGTTCTGGTTTGGCATCGTTGGTTATGTGATGCGGAAACTTGGCTTCCCATTGGCTCCGATGATCTTGGGTGTTGTGCTGGGTCAGATCGCTGAATTGTGGTTGTCGCGCGCAGTTGCGATTACGACGGATATATCCCCGTTCTTTACACATCCGTGGTCGTTGTTCTTTATTATCATGGCGTCGTTTTCGTTGTTCTTCCCAGCCTATCAGAGCCATCGCGGTCGCAAGAAATGGACGATATTCTTTACGCCATTTTTGATCGCATCATTGGCTGGGCCGATGTTTATGATGCAGGGCACCGTTCGACCGGTTGTTGGTGCACTACTGCTGGCATTTGCCGCCTTCAGTTTATTTAAACTTCATCGACGAGGTTGGAAAGTGAACCCCGAAGATGCTGAGGCGCATCGCCTGTCAGAAGGGTAATAGGATCAGAGGATTATGGGCATGGAATGGCCAAACGATATATATGCTGCGTTTAAAGAGGCTGGTGTGGATCAGGTCGCCTACGTGCCTGATGCAGGCCACAAAACTCTGATAAACGCCTGCATCGCCGATAACGACATTAAGGCGGTTTCGCTGACCACCGAGGAAGAGGGCGTCGCATTGACAGCGGGTGCTTGGCTTGGCGGTGATAAGTGCGTGATGCTGATGCAATCATCGGGTGTCGGAAACTGCATCAATATGTTGTCTCTGATAGAAACATGCCGATTCCCGTTTGTGGCGTTCATCACGATGCGCGGCCAATGGCACGAATTTAACCCTTGGCAAATGCCGATGGGGACGACGACAAAACAAACCTTGGAATTGGCGGGCCTGCTGGTCGAAGAAGTCGAAGATCCTGCTGATGTGGGGCCACAGGCAGCAGCGATCCTGCACAAGGCGTTTGTCGGCCAGCAATCGGCTGCATTGCTGCTGAACCAGCGGCTTGTTCCAGTCAAAACGTTTGGGAAATAGGGGATACATCATGAGTGATCGCGCAAAAGATTTCCCCCTACATCGTCGTGATGTTGCAAAGACACTGTTAAATGCACGCGTTGACATGTTGATCGTGACCGGGCTGGGATCGACCAACTGGGATTTCACCGCCGCCGGTGATTGCCCTCGCATATTCCCATTATGGGGGGCTATGGGTGGCGCTGTGACCATGGGACTGGGGCTTGCCCTGGCGCAACCAGATAAGCGCGTCATGGTCGCAACGGGCGACGGCGAAATGCTGATGGGTATCGGCAGTCTGGCAACTGTTGCCGTTAAGGTGCCTAAGAATTTGACGATCTGTGTTTTTGATAATGAACGCTATGGCGAGACTGGGATGCAGACCACCCATACTGCAAGTGTGACGGATCTGGCAGCGACAGCACATGGACTTGGTATCGCTGATACGGGGATTATTCGCACCGAAGATGAATTAGCGGAATCGCTAGATCATTTGACGACAGGGCATGGGCCGGTGTTTCGCGTGATTAAGGTCCGCGCAGAGCCATTGGACTTTGTGCTGCCATCCAAGGACGGTGTTCATCTGAAAAATAGATTCCGTCAGGCTCTTTTAGGCGATGACGCACTCTAGTTTTTGATCCCGCGCCCTAACGCGATTAACATTCTGATAGATGATGTGAATGAGGCAACTTAGTTGCTGTGCCTTAACATGCGTGCGGAACTAAGATATTGCTGCGGTTAGGTATTGAGTGGGGAATGAGAACATGAGTGATCTGAAATCATATAAAATGTTGATCGGCGGCGAATGGGTCGATGCTGCGGATGGTGAAACATTCGAAAGCATGAACCCGTACACAGGTAAAAATTGGGCTGCGATCCCACGCGGCCAGGCCGAAGACGTTGATCGCGCCGTCCAAGCTGCAAAGAAAGCTTTTACAACGGGCGATTGGCCCAAGATGACGGCCACTCAGCGCGGTCATTTGTTACGAAAGCTGGGTGACTTGATCGCTGAATATGCCGACGCATTGGCCGAGACCGAGGTCCGCGATAACGGCAAGCTGATTGCCGAAATGGGCATGCAGCTTAAGTATGTACCCCAGTGGTATTACTACTTCGGTGGTCTTGCGGATAAAATCGAAGGCGCTGTCACCCCTATCGACAAGGCGGATCATTTCCATTTTACGCGCCATGAACCTTTGGGCGTTGTTGGTGCGATCACACCATGGAATTCGCCATTATTGCTTGCGGGCTGGAAATTGGCACCCGCGCTTGCGGCCGGGAATACGGTTGTCCTCAAGCCATCTGAATTCACATCTGCATCCACATTGGAGTATGCGGCCTTGTTTGAAAAAGCGGGCTTCCCGCCGGGCGTTGTCAACGTCGTCACGGGCTTTGGTCAAGAAGCAGGCGCTGCGATCACCGAACACCCTGACGTTGCAAAAATCACCTTCACAGGCGGTCCAGAAACCGGACGGCATGTCTACAAAACCGGTGCCTCGATGATGAAAAAGGTTAGCCTGGAATTGGGCGGCAAATCACCAAATATCGTGTTCGATGATTGCGATATGGAAAATGCGGTAAAGGGTGCGATCTCGGGCATTTTTGCTGCCACGGGTCAGACCTGCATCGCGGGTTCGCGGTTGTTGGTCCAGGAAAGCATCCACGATGAATTTGTCGAGAAATTGGTGACACTGGCGAAGACCGCGAAAATGGGCGACCCCATGTCACTGGATACGCAAGTTGGTCCAGTAACGACCGTGCCTCAGTATGAAAAAATATTGAGCTATATCGACATCGCCAAAGGTGAAGGTGTCGATGTTCAGATGGGCGGTGGCAAAGCCGAGCGCCCTGAATGCGGAGACGGCTACTTCGTGGAACCGACGGTATTCACGGGTGTGAACAATTCAATGCGGATCGCCCAAGAAGAAGTGTTCGGCCCTGTTCTTTCGGTGATTCCGTTCAAGGATGAAGAAGAAGCACTCGAGATTGGTAACGGTGTTGTGTATGGGTTGGCTGCGGGCGTTTGGACCCAGTCCATGCGACGTGCCTTTACCATGTCTGAAAAATTGCAGGCGGGGTCGGTTTGGGTGAATACCTATCGCGCCGTTAGCTACATGGCGCCGTTTGGTGGTTACAAACAATCCGGCGTGGGTCGCGAAAACGGCCAAGACGCCATCAGGGAATTCATGCAGACGAAATCTATTTGGATGTCTTATGCAACTGAAACCCCCAATCCATTCATCATGCGATGATTCAGTTCAGGATAATAGCGTGAGTAAAAAGACTGCGCTCATTACCGGCGGATCACGGGGGATCGGTGCCGCCACGGTGGCGCGTTTCGCCGCTGCGGGATGGGATACGGTTTTCACCTATGTGTCGAACCGCGAAGCTGCCGATGCTGTTACCGCCGAGACTGGTGCGCGTGCTATTCAAAGTGATGTTGGGTCAGAAGACGATATCATGGCGTTGATGACGACCCTTGATGGCGATGGCATTTATATTGACGCGCTGGTTAATAACGCAGGCATTACGGGGCCAAAGCGCCGGATGGAAGACGTCACGGTCGAAATTCTGAATGATGTCCTTCGGGTCAATATCATCGGCACCGTGATTATGTGCCGTGAAGCGATTAAGCGAATGTCGACGGCACATGGCGGACATGGTGGTGCGATTGTTAACCTGTCTTCGACCGCGACATTGGCGGGCAGCCCCAATCAATGGATTGATTATGCCGCGACCAAGGGGGCCGTTGATATTTTGACCAAAGGTCTCGCCCGCGAAGTGGGTGAAGAGGGCATTCGCGTGAATGCAGTAGATCGGAAGAGCGTCGTGTAGGGAAAGAGTGTAGATCTCGGTGGTCGC